>TARA_R100001369_G_scaffold72437_6_pt1 | contig 54914 bp, 61 predicted proteins | sample TARA_R100001369 | Tara Oceans TARA_R100001369 (sample SAMEA2621528) | marine metagenome | biome: marine biome (ENVO:00000447); feature: surface water layer (ENVO:00002042); material: "saline water (ENVO:00002010), including plankton (ENVO:xxxxxxxx)" | depth 5 m
CTGCTCAGTGTGGCATCGCTAGTGCTTATCAGCGCTCGCGTCGGCTTCCTCCCGCCGGTTTAGCTTTAAATGAGCACCGCTTTACCCCAAGGCAAGCCACAGACCTACCCCAATCATCAGTGTTCCGGCGATGCGATTCAGTAGCCGCACATTACCGCTTTTACCGAGCACATTACGTAGCGTTTTGCCACCGGTGGCGTAGACCAGCATGCTGGCAAACTCAATGGTCAAAATAACCGCGATCAGCAAGCTGAGCTGTCCCGGCAATGGACGACTACTATCCAAAAAAGGCGGCAGCAGCACCATAAAAAATGCCCATCCTTTAGGGTTTGCCACCGCGGTAACAAACCCTTGCATGGCTAACTGCAGGTGGCTAGCGGGTGGGCCCGCATCCAGCTCGCAGGGAATCGCCATGCGCCCTCGGGAGCGCCACATCATAATACCCAAATAGCCCAGGTAAGCACCGCCCACCCATTTAAACAGTACAAACAGCTCTGGCTGACGCAGCATCAACGCAGCCACCCCCGCGCCTGCGGCGGCAGCCACTAAGCCAACGCCCAGCAACTCGCCCACCATCATCCACAGCGTGCGTTTAACGCCTTGGGTCATGCCAAGCACCATGGCGAGGGTCATGCACATACCAGGGGTCAGCGAGACAAACAGAAACGTTGGCACAAAAACCGACAGCGTGGCCCACGACATCATAGATCACTCATCCTTATCTTCGACCTCTCCCCAGCGAGGCACTAGCGAATGCTCGATTCCCAACTGGTTGAGGATGCGCGCTACAATAAAATCAATCAGATCATCAATACTTTGCGGGCAGTGATAAAACCCAGGAGCCGCCGGCAAAATGACCACGCCCAAGCGGCTCAACGCCAACATGTGCTCCAAGTGAATGGGTGAAAATGGGCTTTCCCGCGGCACCAGCACAAGCATTCGGCGCTCTTTAATCGCCACGTCCGCTGCCCTCTCAATCAGGTTATTGCTAGCCCCTGTTGCAACGGCAGAAAGCGTGCCGGTAGAGCACGGGCACACCACCATGGCAGACGGCGCGCCAGAACCTGAAGCCACCGGCGCCATCCAGTCTTCGCGACCAAAGCAGCGAATCTGACCGGGCCGCGCCCCACTGCGCTCACTCAGCGCCACGGCTAAACGCTGGGGCTGTGCGGGCAGCTCAATATCTGTTTCTGTGGCGATGACCATGTGCGCGGCTTTCGAAATCATGACCCACACTTCATGACCTGCAGCGACTAGTACATCAATCAAGCGCAAACCGTATTGAGCCCCGGATGCGCCGGTGAGTGCCACGGTAATCGGCTTTTTGAACGATGCCTCGGCTCTATCTGTCACGCTTTCCCCTCCTTGGCGGCGGCTAATGCGGTGAGCAAGCGATCATGTACTCCCTCAAAGCCACCGTTGGACATCACCACAATACGATCCAGCGGTGTCGCTTGGGTGACCACTGCCGCCACCAGCGTATCAATATCGCTAAACAGCTGGGCATGCGCCCCTTGCGTGGCAACCAACTCGTCCATCGACCAGTCAAGCCCGGCGGGCTGAAACCAAAACACGCCATCAGCGTCAGCAACACTCTCAATTAACCGCTCGCGCAGGGCGCCTAAGCGCATGGTGTTCGAGCGAGGCTCAATGACCGCCAGCAGTCGCCCTTTAGTGGTTGCCGCTCGTAGCCCTTTGAGCGTCGCGGCAATCGCCGTGGGATGGTGGGCGAAATCATCGATTACCTGAATACCATTGATTTCACCACGCACTTCCTGACGCCTCCTGGGCGTTTCAAAACGCGCAAGCGCTGCACAGCCACGGGCTAAATCAACCCCACACAAATGCGCCGCTGCCAACGCTGCCAGGGCATTGCGCGCGTTGTGCTCGCCAGTCAGCGGCCACTCAACGACGCCATCTTCTTCCTGACCCTTGTTATTCTGAGAATGGCTATCCTGGCCGGGCACGCCACCGCTATAAATAACCTGGAAGCGGCTAGCGTCGGCGCGCTCTAGTTTAAGCTGCCATTCGCTCGCGGTCTGGTCGCCAAAATGCGCTACCGGCGTCCAGGCGCCCTGGCTCAGCACGCGTTCAAGGGAGGGCTGCTCATCAGCAACTAATAAGTGGCCATGACTAGGCACGGTGCGCACCAGATGATGGAACTGGCGCTCAATAGCTGCCAAGTCGGGGAAGATATCGGCGTGGTCAAACTCAAGATTGTTGAGGATGGCGATATGCGGACGGTAGTGAACAAACTTGGAACGTTTATCGAAGAAAGCGGTGTCGTACTCATCAGCTTCCACCACAAACGGCGCCTGCGGATCACCCAAACGCGCCGATACGCCAAAATTACGTGGCACGCCACCGATTAAAAACCCCGGCGCTAAGTCGGCACTCTCTAAAAGCCAGGCTAATACGCTGGCGGTGGTGGTTTTACCATGGGTACCTGCCACCGCAATGACGTGTCGGCCGGGCAGCACGTGCTCCGCCAACCACTGCGCCCCCGAGGTATACGGCAGACCGCTATTGAGTAACGCTTCAACCTCTTCATTGCCCCGTGACAAGGCATTGCCCACCACGACAAGATCCGGCGCTGGCGACAGATGCTCGGCGTGGTAGCCCTCCATCAAGGTGATGCCCGCATCAACCAACTGAGTGCTCATGGGTGGGTAAACATTTTGATCGGAGCCACTCACCTGGTGCCCCATTTCACGCGCCAGCAGTGCCAGGCTACCCATAAAGGTGCCGCAGATACCCATAATATGCAGATGCATGGCTCTCGCCCCGTTAATCGCCCGTAAACCAATTCACTAAAAGCCAAAAAATGGCGTAAAAATAGCCAAGTAGCCTAGCATGTTGAGGCTATTTGCTCATCTATTCATCGCCATAAACGCTTACAAAGCACCACTCAAGTGACAAATCTCTTTAGTTGTTGCAGGATGCGGCCACTGTTTACTTACGATGACGACCCCTTTCTTCCCACTTGTCACGCTGATGTAAGCCAACATCTCAGCACAGGAGCCTTTTTCGATGCGCATTTTAATTCGCTATTTCTTTCGTGGTCTTCGCTTGGTGCTCGCCCCGGTCATGCTGATTTCCGAGAAGCTTTCCACGCCTAAGTCAGTAGAGCGTACGCCTGAAGAGCAAGCCAAGGTGGATCAAGTGTGCCAGAACCTTGCGCTGTACCAATTTCGCACCTGCCCTTTCTGCATCAAGGTGCGCAAAGAGATAGCGCGGCTGGGTTTAAACATTGAGGTACGTGATGCTCAACTTGATCCTGCCCATAAGCAGGCGCTCTTGGAAGGGGGCGGCAAAGTCAAAGTGCCCTGCTTGAGAATCACCCACGACGATGGGCGTGAAGAGTGGATGTACGAATCTGACACTATTAATACCTGGCTGCACCAGCAGTTCGGTTAAGCGCTTTTGGTGGACATGGATAGCCTCTGAGGTCTTTTCATCAGGTCGGCAAACGTCGACCTGGAAGCTTAGAACTCTACTTTTTGCGCTTCTACATCGAACGCCACGTCGATTTCAATGCCCTCTTCCTGGCTTGGCGGTTCACCTAGTTCGATTTGCAGTAGCAGCACCCCTTCTATTCTCCCTGCCACGTGAACCGTTTGGCTGGAGCGCTCATAATGAGTTAGCGTTACCGCCACTTCTCCGCCTTCAGAGGTGAATAACGGCGGGGAAATAGCACTTCCTATTGAGTAAATGACCACTGCATTGATCAACTGCCCTTCGTTCACGGTCAGGCTAATAGAGAGCGCCTCCTTGCCTTCCCACGTCTCCTCGTCAACAGAGCCAGTGATATCAATATTGATATCGTCGCCTAGCTCTACGAATGAGGCATTTGAGTCATTACCATGACTTAAAATAAACCACTCGCGTAGCTCATCATCCAACGACCCTGCTATTTCAGGCGCAGCGTGCTCAGAGCCACCTTGATCAGGGGTACTTTGCCCCACAGGCTCAGTGGCCAAACCAGTGATAGGTAGCCAAAACCCCATCAACGCTATCCCAATTTTTTCCCACATAAGATTTTCCGTCCGATTATGCGTCGCTTTTCGCTTGCTACTTTCGTCTTAAGTAGAGCCTTCAGCGTACCGCTATTAGCCCCATCATTCAGTAGACGAATGATGCCTGTCATTATTTCGATTGTATGACGCGATAGGCACTCTCTATGTTGTAAGCCTAGGTTGTACGCTTGTGTTGTAAATAGACTTAACAACTGACCGTGTCTGTTTTACTGACGCTTTCCTAGCGGGAAGGGTGCTTCTAGCTAAGAAAACGGCGGTAAAACGAACAATAAACAATGATTTAAGGGAACGATGATGACGCTCAAGAAAACCTTACTGGCTTCCGTTATTGGTGCAGTGGTTGCGGGTACGACGTTGCTACCGATGACTGCAAGTGCTGAAACCCTGCGCATTGGCTACTCCGCTGACCCTGAAACACTCGACCTCCATGAGCAGCTTTCTGGCGGCGTGTTGCGCTTTTCTCATATGGCATTTGATCCGCTGGTTCGCTGGACAAAAGATTTTGAGTTTGAGCCGCGCTTAGCCACCGAGTGGGAACAAGTCGACGAAACCACCATGCGCATGACCTTGCGCGAAGGTGTTACTTTCCACTCAGGTAACGAATTCACTGCCAAAGACGTGGTATGGACCATTGAGCGTCTAAAAGAGAGCCCTGACTACCGCGCTATTTTTGAGCCGGTTTCCAGCGCCGAAGCGGTTGACGACTACACCGTTGAGATCGTCACCGCCGAACCTTACCCGCTGCTACTCAACCTGGCTACCTACATCTTCCCGATGGATAGCGAGTTCTATAGCGGTGAAACCGACGAAGGCAGCGACAAAGCTGAAATTGTTAAAGCAGGCAACTCCTTTGCTTCGCGCAATGTTTCCGGTACTGGTCCGTTCATGGTCACTGACCGCCGTCAGGGTGTACGGGTAGATTTTGAGCGTTTTGAAGATTACTGGGATACCGAAAGCGAAGGCAACGTCTCTAATATCGTGCTGACGCCCATCGCTGAGAATGCCTCACGAGTTGCTGCCCTACTCTCTGGCGGTGTCGACTTTATTGATGCCGTGCCTCCCAACGATTTGGATCGCGTACGCGAGGCCGACGGCGTTAATCTGGTAGAGGTTGATGGTACGCGTATCATTGGCTTCCAAATGAACGAAGAGCGCGTTGAAGCCTTCCAGGATGCCCGCGTTCGACAAGCGGTCGACCTGGCTATTAACCAGGAAGGCATTGCTGACCGGCTCATGCGCGGCTTTGCTAACCCTGCAGGGCAATTCTCACCTGAGGGTTACTCAGGCCACAACCCAGATTTAACGCCCCGCTACGACATTGAGCGCGCCAAAGAGCTGATGGCCGAAGCGGGCTACGAAGAGGGCTTCAGCGTTGAAATGATCGCCCCGAATAATCGCTACGTGAACGACGCCCAAATCGCCCAAGCGGTTGCCAACATGCTGGCGCAAATCAATATTGACGTGGATTTACGTACCATGCCCCTGGCGCAGTACTGGCCTGAGTACGATACCCGCCAGTCCGATATGGCGATGATCGGCTGGCACGCGGATACCGAAGATACCGCTAACTTCTTCCAGTACCTCTCTTTCTGCTTCGATGAAGAGACCGGTGCTGGCCAGTACAACTACGGTGGCTATTGCAACGAGGAGATCGACGCACTCGTCACCGAAGCAGATAGCGAAACCGATCTGGAAAAACGCAACGAAATGCTGCGCGAAGCCGAAGCCATGCTCTATGAAGACGTCGGCTATATCACACTGCACTGGCAGAACCTTGCCTACGCAGCCGCTGAAGGGGTTGAGATTGAGCCGGTAGTTAACGCTCTTGACTTTCCTTACCTCGGTGACTTGGTCATTAATCGCAGCGACGATTAAGCGCCCACAGAGCTAATTGATTGAATGCCTAGCATTTAATTAAAAGAGTCACTGCAGCGTTAACCGCCAACGAGTAAACCGCAAGGATGCTTCGCTCCCTAAGCGTTTAGGGAGCGAAGCCTTTTGGCTGGCAGTTCGCGTCTGAGAGAACTCTGCATAACATGCCCCTACTCCCTTTGATGAACCCCTCATATAGGTGGCGTACGCCATGATTGCCTTTTTAATCAAGCGGCTGATGCACGCGATTTTGGTGATGTTTGTCATCAGCGTGCTGGCCTTCGCCATTCAGGATAACCTGGGTGACCCCGTACAGCAGATGGTGGGCCAGTCAGTACCGGAGAGCGAGCGTGAAGAGATTCGCGAGCGCTTTGGCCTCAATGACCCCTTCCTGGTGCAGTACGTTCGTTTTGCTAAAAACGCCGTTCAAGGCGATTTCGGCTACTCCTACTTTTATCGCGAACCGGCGTTAGAAGTGATTGCTCGCCACTTACCCGCCACCCTGGAGCTGGTATTTGCCGCGACGCTGATTATTGTGCTGTTTTCGGTACCCATTGGGGTGTATAGCGCCATCAAACCGCGCTCACCGATTTCACGCCTGTTTATGGGTATATCGATTATCGGTATCTCAATTCCGGTGTTCTTGACCGCGATCGTACTGATTCAAATCTTCGCCATCGGCGTTACCGTCACGCTGTTCCCCGAAAGTACCGGCTGGGGCGCATGGCTGAATGACTTTTTCTCCACCGAAGGCAATATGCCCTCCTTCGGCCGTGGTTATGACCTCGTTAATGTGGTGGGCAACTGGGACACCAACCTAGCGACTTGGAACGGTTTACAGCATCTAGTGCTACCGGCGGTCTCGCTGGCCTCCATTATGCTACCGCTGTTTATCCGCCTGATTCGCGCCGAAATGATGGAAGTCCTGCAGTCGGAGTATGTGAAGTACGCCCGCGCTAAAGGTATCTCTATGCGCCGGGTCTATTTCGTTCACGCCCTTAAAAACACCATGCTACCGGTAATTACCGTGGGCGGCGTGCAGATCGGCACCATGGTGGCCTACACCATTTTGACCGAGACCGTTTTCCAATGGCCCGGCATGGGTTTGATGTTTTTGGATGCGATCAACCGCGCCGATATACCGCTGATTGTGACCTACCTGATGATCGTCGGCGTGATTTTTGTCGTTACTAACACCATCGTGGATCTCATCTACGGCATGGTAAACCCCACCGTTAAACTGACTGGGAAGCCCGCATGAGCACCACCACCAACGTCCCCCCCAGCCGCTGGGAACGCCTGCGCGACTCCTATATGTGGTACAGCTTCAAGCGTGACCGCACCGCCCAGCTCTGCCTGGCTGTGTTTATCTGCATGGTCATCGCCGCCTTTGCCTCACCGCTGCTGGCGCCCACGAACCCTTACGACCTCTCCCAGATCGACATTATGTCATCTGAACTGCCGCCCTTCTGGATTGACGGTGCCGATGAGCGTTACGCGCTAGGCACCGATGCCCAGGGGCGCGATTTGTGGTCGATTGTGCTGTATGGCACCCGCGTATCGCTGCTGATTGGTTTCGGTGCGGTTATTTTGCAGGCGCTGCTAGGAGTCACCTTCGGCCTAATGGCTGGCTACCTGGGCGGCCGTGTCGATACGATTTTGATGCGCCTGGCGGACATTCAGCTCTCCTTCTCGACGCTGATGGTCGCTATCGTGGTGGGCGCTTTGGTCAAAGCGACCATGGGTAGCGCCTTCTATAGCCAGTACGCAGTGATGATGCTGATCCTGATTATCGGCCTAGCCGAATGGCCCCAGTATGCACGTACCGTGCGCGCCTCAGTGCTTGCAGAAAAAAACAAAGAGTACGTTGACGCTGCCCGCGTGATGGGCCTACGCAGCAAACGGATTATGTTCCGCCATGTACTGCCCAACACCATGTCACCGATATTCGTTATCTCTACCGTGCAGATCGCCAACGCGATTATCTCTGAAGCGGCGCTGTCGTTTCTAGGGCTGGGGATGCCAGAGACCCACCCCTCGCTTGGCTCACTGATCAAATCGGGCTTTGACTACATCCAGTCCGGTTCCTGGTGGATAACCTTGATCCCGGGCGCAGTTCTGGTGGTGCTGGTGCTGTCGATCAATCTACTCGGCGATTGGCTGCGTGATGTCATGAACCCACGACTCTACAAAGGCTGAGGACACCATGGCACTACTTGAAGTCAACAACCTCGATGTGCGCTTTGCACTGCGCCAGGGTGAAGTGCACGCCCTGCGCGATATCTGTTTCAGCCTTGAACGCGGTGAGCGCCTGGGTATTGTCGGTGAGTCCGGCGCTGGTAAATCGGTTGCCGCGTTTTCGCTGCTCAACTTGATCGCCAAACCGGGCTTTATCGCCGGCGGCACGGTGACATTTGACGGTCAGGTGCTTAACCGCATGTCTGAGCGTGGCCTGCGTAAAGTACGCGGCAACCGCGTTTCGATGATCTTCCAAGACCCAATGATGACGCTGAACCCAGTGCTCTCCATTGGCGAGCAGATGGTTGAGTGTTTAAAAGCGCACAGACGTATTTCCTCTAAGGAGGCCCGCGCGATCGCCCTGGACAAACTCCAACAGGTGCAAATCCCTTCGCCGGAAACGCGCCTGGATCAGTACCCCCACGAGCTTTCAGGTGGTATGCGCCAGCGGATTATTATCGCCATTGCCCTGCTGCTCGACCCGGACATTATCATTGCCGACGAGCCTACTACGGCGCTTGATGTGACCATTCAAGCCGAGATCATGGCGCTGCTACTTGATCTCTGCGAGCAGCACAATGTGGGGCTTATTCTGATCACCCACGACCTGGGCGTGGTCAGCCAGGTCACCCAGCGCATGCTGGTCATGTACGCTGGCCGAGTCATTGAGCAAGGGCCAACACGGGAGATTATCAACGACCCGCAGCACCCTTATACCCAGGGGTTAATCAACGCCCTGCCTCAGATGGCTACGCCGGGTGAAAAGCTCAATCAAATTCGTGGCAGCATGCCGTCACTTTCTAACCTGCCCAGCGGCTGCGCGTTTCATCCGCGCTGTGATTTTATCAATCGTGCCGATGGCCAGCCCCGCCCCGCCTGCACCCAGCAGGTACCTGAATTTGTCGAATCCGGCAACTGTCGTGTGGCATGTCATATGGTGGCTGAAATGCTCGAAGATCGCCGTTTGAAGGAGGAAACCTCATGAGTGCGCACGCTGAGGCTATAACGGACAGCCATAATCCTACTCCACGTCAGAACGAAGAGAGCGCTGATTCGCTACTGCAGATTCGCGACTTGAAAAAGCGCTTCTCGCTCTCTGGGGATTTCCTTGATCAGTTGCGCTTTAAGGGAGGCAAGCTGGTTCGCCACCAAGAGCACGTTCACGCCATTAATGGTGTCAATCTGGATATCAAACGCGGTGAAGCACTGTGCGTGGTCGGCGAGTCGGGCTGCGGTAAGTCCACCGTGGCACGTACCGTCATGGGGCTACTGACCCCAACAGAGGGTGAGATTCGCTACGACGGCAACCGCATCGATAACTTAAGCTCGCGCCAACTGCTGCCGTATCGCAAGCGGATGCAGATGATCTTCCAAAACCCTTATGCGTCGCTCAACCCGCGCATGACGATTCAGCAAACTCTGGAAGAGCCGCTACGCCTGCACCACCCTGATTGGAAACGGCCACAGATTCTCGACAAGGTAGAGGAAGTGATGCGCTCGGTGGGCATCGACCCTGACTGGGGCAAACGCTTTGGCCACGAGTTCTCCGGCGGTCAGCGGCAGCGTATTGCCATTGCCCGTGCCCTGGCCGTTGACCCTGAGTTTATCGTTGCCGATGAGCCTATCTCCGCACTGGACGTCTCGATTCAAGCCCAGGTGCTCAACCTGCTGATGGAAGCCCAGCAAGAGCGCAATCTAACCTATCTATTCATTACCCACGACCTAGCCGTCGTGGAACACTTTGGCACCCGCGTGGCGGTGATGTACTTAGGCACGGTGTGTGAAGTTGCCACCACCGCGACACTGTTTGATAAGCCGCGCCACCCCTATACCCAGGCGCTGCTCTCGGCAATTCCGCGCTTGAAGGATGATCGGCCCCAGCATATTCGTCTCACCGGCGAAGTGCCGACCCCGGTCAACCTGCCTAGCGGCTGCGTGTTTCATGGCCGCTGCCCCCATGCCAATGCGCGCTGTAAGCAAGAGATCCCCTTGCTGCAAACACAGGATGACGGAACCCGAGTGGCGTGCCACGCTGTTGAGGAGGGGCGCCTATGAAGCGGGCGTCATATTCGATACAGCGAACCCAGGCGCTGAGAGGTAGAGCATGGAAATTCGCTGGCTAGAAGATTTTATCGCCCTGGCCAGAACGCGGCACTTCTCACGCGCAGCAGATGATCAAAACGTTACGCAACCCACCTTCTCCCGGCGGATTAAACTGCTTGAGGAGGAGATGGGCGTAACGCTGATTAATCGTCAAACGCTGCCGCTCTCACTCACCCCGGCCGGGGAGGAGTTTTTGACCCTGTGCGAACAGGTGACCGACCGGGTGCGGCTGACTCGTGACCGGGTGCGCGAAATTAACGCTGGTCAGCAGCGACGTATTATGGTTGCAGCACCGCAGAGTCTGTTGCCGCATTTTTTACCGGAATGGTTGGCGTCTACGGGGTGGCAAGATCGCGTACAGCCATATTTGCGGGCGACCGGCTGGGTGGCCAATGATTACTTTCAAGCCTTAGCGCGTGCCGAGTGCGACCTGGCTATCTGTTACTGGCCGATTGGACGCTGCGATCTGGAGATCGACACCAGTGCCTGCAATTATCGTGTGATTGGTCATGAACGACTGATTCCAGTGACTGGGTTAAATGCTGAAGGAGAACCACACGCATTGCTGCCTGGCTCGCGCCATCAACCGCTACCTTGGCTTGCCTACCCCAAGCGTGGGTTGTTGGGGTCTGCGGTTAAAGCACACCTAGCTAGGCTCCCCCAAACCACCTATTTAACTGCGCAGAGTGAAAATCTCTACGCGGCGGGTATTAAAGAGCTGGTGCTACTTGGCTACGGCATGAGTTGGTTGCCAGAACGCAACGTCGCGGCAGAGCTTGCTCAAGGCACGCTGGTAAGAGCAGGCGATAGCCGCTGGGATGTGCCTATGGAGCTACGGCTATACCGTCATCAAAATCATCGCCACGCGGAGCTGGATAGCCTGTGGAGCGAACTTGCGCCGCCACGTGTATGACCCCCATTTGAGAAACCTTACTTAAGAGAGGGCACAGCTTTGTATGTCAACCACACTATTTAACCTGCAACGCGAGCATATAGCGCACCTACAGCATGCTTATTCCGATATTTTGACCGACCACGGGCTCGATAGCCTGGCAATTTACAGTGGCCATGCCAGCGACCATTTTGCAGATGACCACACCCCTCCTTTTCAGGCTTACGGGCATTTCATGCACTGGGTGGGTTTAGCCGATGTGCAGCATAGCTGGCTGATTATTCAACCGGGAGAGCGCCCCCAGCTGTACTTGTATGCGCCCGCCGACTTTTGGCACTTGCCTACTCACCTACCCGAAGAGCCCTGGGTAGCAGCGTTTGACATCCACTTATGCAGCGAGAAAATTTCCCCACCGCTTTCGGGAAAGGCTGCCGTCATTGGCGATATAGAGCGTCTTGCCTCCAACATTCAGCAGGCGCTAGAGCATCATCCTGAGCGAATAGTGCATGCCCTTGATGAATTACGGCTGTTTAAGACGCCCTATGAGATCGCCTGTATCCGTGAAGCCAATCGCTTAGCGATAGCGGGCCATCAGGCATCCCAAGCCGCCTTTATCGGCGCTGCCGGTGAGCTGGATATTCAGCTGGCGTACTTAGCAGCGAGTCGCCAGCGCGAATCAAACGTGCCCTACCAAAATATTATTGGTTTAAATGAGCATGCTGGCGTGCTGCATTATCAACACTACGACCTTAACGCGCCTAAACAGCGCTATAGCCTGTTAGTGGATGCGGGTCGCCGTTTTCGGGGTTACTGCGCCGATATTACCCGCACTTACGCCGGCCCCGATGCCCCCGTCGCGTTTGGCGAACTGGTCACCTCCATGCATGGGCTGAAAGATGAGTTAGTCAGAGGCATAGCCCCAGGCGTTAACTTTTTAGCACTGCACGAGCAGATGCATCACCACCTGGGTGAAATATTGGTGGCTAATGATCTGTTTAAAGGAACCGCAGAACAAGCGGTTGCCGAGGGCGTTACGCGGGCATTCTGCCCTCATGGACTGGGCCACTCGCTGGGCCTTCAAGTGCATGATGTGGCCGGGTTACGCCACCCGGATGGCACTCCCGCCCCTGCACCAGAGCAGCACCCAGCGCTACGACTGACGCGCACCCTGCGCCCTGGCATGGTCGTTACCATTGAACCCGGGCTCTATTTTATCGCCATGCTGCTCGACCCGCTGCGCAACACCTCATTGCCCATTAACTGGCGGCTGGTCGACCAACTCTCATCCTGTGGCGGTATTCGTATCGAAGATAACGTAGTAGTGACAGAGAGCGGCTTTGTTAACTTAACGCCCTAAGCCCTCTGTAACGTCTTGCTAATCGATACTCTACAACGCACTACGCCCGGCTCAAGGCCGGGCGTAGTGATATTTCAGAAGACTTAGCAAGACTAAAATCTAGGCAAAGCTAAAATCTAGTAAAACTCATATCTAGTAAAACTTAGAAGCGGTAAGTAACACCACCGCCAATGGTAACGGGTTCGATGTCAACTTCACCACCGACGTTAATATCTGCGTTCACGTCAGCGTAGCTTGCGTAACCATTGAGCATAATATTATCAGTCACGGCCAGATCAACGCCTACTTGGCCGATCGCGCCGTAGCTTTCATCAACATTCACTCCACTCGGCTCGCCAGAGAAACGTGTGTAGTTTAGGCCAGCACCAACGTAAGGCTGTACACGTGAATCCAAGCCACCCATCGGGTAGTAATTCACGAGTAGATTAACAGGCAGACGATCAACACTACCCACATCGCCTGAAGCAGAGGTGTTCAGATCGTGCTCGAACTTCTCAGAGCTGTTGAGTTCAACGCCTACCTTATCAGTAAACAGGTAACCTGCACCAAAGGTGAAGCCACGAGCGCTCTGCACGTTCAGTGAATCACCATTCAGATTGCCATTACCTGAACCCGTATCCGTTTGGGCAACACCACCACGAACGAATACATCGCCAGCGTTATAAGCGAGAGCCGCCTGGCTTGCCAGTGCGAAACCGGCAGTGATTACAGCAGCAGAAATCAGTTTCATATTACTCATAAGGGTCATCCTCTATGCAGCGCGCAGTTCCTTGCGCTTGGGGATTGCGGTACTTGCTATCCAACTTTCCTGTACAGGGTATAGTATACGAACACTGTTTCCAAATTGCTTGTAAAATATTGTTATAAGAAACTGAACCCTGATAGTTTTCTAATATAAAATCCGGGCACAAAAAAAAGTCCCCCGAAGGGGACCAGGTGGAGCACGCCAGCTCACTCGGTTTGTTGCTACCAGCCGGTAGCAACATGGATGAAGAAGGAAAAGAAGCCAGATAGTTAATTACGCCTCTCTATTCACTCATCCTTTGCCATATACATTGCGATCTGCGTGCCACTTTTTTAAATATCATTAAAAATCATATAGTTAACAAAAAACCACTTCACTGGCATCAACCTCCGACGCACTGCAGCAAACAAAATGCACCAGCATTGCGCACTTTGAGGTCTTTTTGCATCACAAAGCATCATATGCGTTTGTTTACGCTTCGGAATCCTCAGATTAGTGGTTGGGTGTCACGATGATTTTCACTTGAGCTTTGTCGTTTAGAAGCGCCTCAAAGCCCTCCTCCACGATATCCGCCAATGGAATGCGCTGGGTCACCATGTCCTCGGCGCGGAAGTAGCCCCGCTGCATCAGTGCCATTACCGCGGGGTAAACATGGCGATAGGCAATAATGCCCTTCATGGTGCGCTCTTTGATGACTAGGTCGTTAGGCTGAAAGCTGGCCTCGCCTTCCCAGATACTCACCACCACCACTTCACCCCCTTCGTGTGTGCTATGCAGCGCCTGATTCAGCACGGCAGGAATGCCGGTCACTTCAAACGCCACGTCCACCCCGCCACCACTCAAGGCTTGTAGCTTTGTAACCGCATCCTCCTGCTGTGGGTCAACCACAATGGCCCCTAACGCTTCGGCTTTGGCTTTCCGTGAAGGCGCGACCTCAACGGCATATATTTGAGCAGCGCCTGCGGCTTTTAGCGCTTCAATAGTCATCAAGCCAATTGGCCCCGCGCCAAAAACTACCGCGCTATCCCCGGCTTTTAGGCAGCTTTGGCGCACCGCATGCAGCGCTACCGCCGCGGGCTCTACCAGAGCGCCCTGCTCGAAGCTGAGATCATCCGGCAGCTTGTGCACCATATGTTCCCCCATCACGGTAAACTCGGAAAAGCCGCCGCCACCGCCCGAAAGGCCGTGAAAGCCCAGCAAGGGCGTGAGGTTATAGCGCTCCATCTGATAAGCGCCATCCTTGTTGGGTGAGAGAATCGGCTCAATGGCCACACGGTCGCCTACCTTCACCCGTGTGACTTTCTCGCCGACCTCTACCACTTCCCCGGCAAATTCATGGCCCATGATGATCGGCGCCTGTTCGCCGCTAATAGGGTGCGGCTTGCCCACCGGGATAAAAATCGGCCCGGCGGCATACTCGTGTAAGTCACTGCCGCAAATACCACAGGCAGCCACTTTCACCTTCACTTCATGGGGGGCGCTGATAGTGGGAACCGAAACTTGCTCAACGCGTAAATCTTTTGCTGCGTACCAAACCGCTGCCTGCATAGTTTGCTGATGGTTCGACTGACTCATGGCTTTCCCTTCCTGTTACGACATATGGTGAACTGGCTGCAGACCGTAGACAGGCGTTTCCAGCCCCTCCATGCGTGCCTTTAACTGCAGCGCCAAATAGTGTGAGTAGTGCCGCGACTGGTGGAGGTTGCCACCATGGAACCACAGCGCCTCTTGCTGGGTAGGTTTCCACATATTGCGCAGCTCGCCCTCCCAAGGGCCGGGGTCTTTGGTGGTGTCAGAGCCCAGGCCCCAGCACTTGCCGACTTTATCTGCCACTTCCTGAGAAATAAGCCGCGCCGCCCAGCCATTCATGGAGCCATAGCCGGTGGCGTAGACGATCAAATCTGCCTCTAGCTCACTGCCATCGGTAAGTGTGATGGAGTGGGGGTTAATGCGCTCAATGCCCACACCGCTTCGCAACTTGATATCGCCGTTAGCCACCAAGTCGCAGGCGCCTACGTCGATGTAATAACCTGAGCCCCGGCGCAGGTACTTCAAGAACAGCCCGGAGTCATCGTCACCGAAATCGAGCAGAAAGCCCGCGTCTTCCAGCTTCTGATAAAACTCGGCGTCGCGCTGTTTGATTGCCTCAAACGCCGGGCGCTGAAAGTCCGGAAGCACCTTGTAGGGGATCGAGGCAAAAATCAGATCAGCCTTGTCGTGGGTTAAGCCATTGGCCACCGCCTCTTCGGAGTAGAGCGGCCCCAGCACTTCTTCCATCAAAGAGTCCGACTTCACAATATGGGTGGATGAACGCTGCAGCATGGTCACATCGGCATCGTGCTCCCAAAGTGCCGCGGCAATATCGTGAGCAGAGTTATTCGAGCCCACAATCACGCACTTCTTACCCGCATAAGCATCCGGCCCTGGGTGTTGGCTGGAGTGCTGCTGCTCACCAGCGAAGCTCTCAGCGCCGGGAAATGCCGGCATATTGGGCATACCCGACATCCCGGTGGCCATCACCAGCTGCTTCGGGCGTAGCGTGATCTCTTCGCCGTTGCGCTTAACGTTAACCACCCACTCGCCTGCGGCTTCGTCATAGTGTGCATTCTGACACTCAGTGGAGGTCCAATAATTGAGCTCCATCACCTTTGTGTACATCTCCAGCCAATCGCCCACCTTGTCTTTAGGCGCAAACACCGGCCAGTTTTCTGGGAAAGGAATATAGGGTAGGTGGTCGTACCACACCGGGTCGTGCAGGCAGAGGGATTTATAGCGGTTGCGCCAGGAGTCCCCGGCGCGCTCGTTGCGCTCTATGATGATGGTCGGCACCCCCATCTGCTTTAGCCGCGCCCCAAGGCCAATCCCGCCTTGGCCTCCGCCGATGATTACGCAGTAAGGCTGTTGGGTATAGCCAAGCTCTGCCTCTTCGCGCTCCCGTGACTCTAACCAGGTTTCACGCTGTTTATTGGCCCCGTGCTCAGCTCCTTTTGGGCGGTTGTGGTTACGCGGTTCGGGGTAGTCATGAAGCGACTGCATAGTGGTTAGTAGCGTCCAGCATTTACCGTCTTTTAGACGCAAGTAGCCTTTGCCGCTGGCGACCACTGTCTCAAAAGTAAACCACGCCTCACTGGTATCGCCGTTCTGGGTAGCTTCGCCTTCTAGCTGCCAGTTCGAAGGACGCACGTTCTCCAGGGTGGCATTGAGCATGGCCTGAATAGCATCTTTTCCCTCACAGGTTTTTAAATTCCAGGTAAAGGTTACAAAGTCGCGCCAGTAGCATTCCTCATTAAATAGCGACAAAACACGCTGAATATCCTGGGCTTGCAACGCGTTATCAAAATCACTAAGCCACCCTTGGACAGTAGCCGTGGCGGTTTGCTGGGTTTGTGCCGATATCTCGGACATAGCGAGTACTCCATCGTTTGTTATTGTTGAATTGCTGGTGAGACACCCAACTCTAAGCACCCGCCGTGCCAATCATTTCAGATAAACCACAAGCATATGAAAAATATAAATAAATTTAAAAAATAGTTATCGATTAGGCGTTGCCCAAGGCGTACACCTGTCACATCTAGTTGTAAACGACGTTACAGGTGTAACGCACGACTAACGGCGTAATAGCGCTGCGTTGACACCCACGCCAGAGCGCATAGGCTGGAAGGACAATAACAAGCCCCACGGTGAACCACGCCATGCCCACTCAATCGTCCCTGCCTGCACGGCTGCAATCCGTCCAGCGCCAGCATATCGAGCATATTTTCCAGCTCGGCGAAGGCTTGGAAATGCCCCAGCTACCCGCCCAGCCGACTATTCGACGCTCCTGGCTGCGCTGCCTAAACGAGTACCAACTCGATCCCACCCAGCCACGCCCAGCCCGGGTGGTGCCCCAACAAATCCTGATCGAGCACCGGGAATCCGTGGATGAACTACTGCACGTGGCAAGAGCCGGGGTTGACCAGCTTTATCAGCAAATTGCGCAACTAGGCTACGTGCTACTGCTCACCGACCACCGCGGGATAACCGTTGAGTTTCGTGGCGATCCCAACCAAGACCAGCAACTGCGCAAAGCAGGCCTGTACCTCGGAGCCGACTGGGATGAACGCTTTGCGGGTACCTGTGCCGTAGGCACCTGCCTGCATGACCGCCAAGCGATTATTTGCCACCGCCAGGAGCACTTCGACGCCTCGCATATTTCGCTTACCTGCACTGCCGCCCCCATCGCCGACCCGCAAGGCAACGTCATGGCCGTGCTAGACATCTCCGCACTGCAATCACCTACCCAGCATGAGAGCCAAAATTTTAGTCTCTCGCTGGTAACGCTCTACGCGCGCATGATCGAAGACGCCTATTTTCTCCAGCGCTACCGTGACTGCCTGATGGTGCGGCTGGATACCTCACGAGAGTTTGTGCATGTAAACGGGCGCGGGCTCATCGCCATTGAAGAGAACGGGCAAGTGATTGCTGCCAACGCAGTGGGTCGTGATCTGATAAGTGAACACCAGCGTCGTTGGCCACCCTGGTCAGCCCATCACACCCCAATGCTGGGGGAGCTATTCGAGTGCGAGATCGCCGATGTACTCAGCATTAATAGCGCCACCGACGATCAACTGCGTGCTTTTCGCGCCAGGGTCGATAACACAATCTACTTTATTAGCCTGCTGGAGCCACGCCGCCCGCGCCCTGCTCAGCAAGCACAACCTCTCGCCTCCAGCCTGCCGGAACCACTGGTACGCCTCGGCGCCGACGACCCCGCCATGCGCAAAGTGCAGAAACTGGCTGAACGGTTGCGCAACGAAGCCAGCGTCAATGTGCTGATTAGCGGAGAAACCGGCACCGGCAAAGAGATCGTTGCCCGTGCTCTGCATGACAGCGGCAACCGATCTAAAGGCCCCTTTATCGCAGTAAACTGTGCCGCCATTCCCGAAGCGCTGATCGAAAGCGAGCTGTTTGGTTACGAGCCCGGCGCCTTTACCGGCGGGCGCGCCAAAGGCATGCGCGGGCTGATTCCCCAAGCCCACGGCGGCACACTGTTTTTAGATGAAATCGGCGATATGCCGCTGGCCCTGCAAACCCGCCTGCTGCGCGTATTGGCCGAGCGAGAAGTGATGCCTCTTGGGGCCAATAAGCCTGAAAAGGTTGATATTCGGGTGATTACCGCCACTCATCGCAATATCGATGCGATGATCCAGCAGGGTGAGTTCCGCGAAGACCTCTATTACCGCCTTAACGGGGCTCAACTGCGCCTGCCCGCGCTACGCGACCGCGCCGATAAGCTCTACGTTATCCGCCGTGTATTTGATGACATCATCCAGGAGCGAGCCTCCAGCCAATCACCGCGCCTGCGGGCCGATGCCATTAGCGCCCTACTCGCTTACGCCTGGCCCGGTAATATACGCCAACTAAAGAATGCGCTGGCCTTTGCACTGGCCACCTCAGAAAATGAAGAGATCACCGTTCATGACTTACCCGAGCAGTGCCTAAGCCAACGCATCACGCGGCTGGCAACTCCCCTGCCTGCAGACGCTGGTAGCGACAGCGATCACACACTGCTGGACATGCTCAAGGAGCAGCACTGGAACATTAGCGCCGTTGCTCGCGCTCTCGGGGTTTCGCGGCCGACAGTATACCGGCAAATGCAGCGCCAAGGCATAGCGCCGCCAAATTGGCAGGGGTGATAAAAAGCTACTTCAAGGCTTTTGATTTGGAATTAACTGCAACACATCTTGAGAACACGGTGCGAGGGCAGGTTGAAGCGAGGGTCTTTCGCCATGGATGGCGAAAGTAGCGCCCACGGATGGGTTAACAGCGCCCTCGCGGAAACCTGCACTCGGCACAGTGTTGTGCAGAATGCCAGCTATCACTACCTCTTGGCCTTGAGGGTGACCCTCACGTACACTTGTTTGAATCCGTTTATCCTTTTATAAACCCGCTTTCGACAAGCCGAGGCCCTCCCATGGCGTTTGAATCCACTTCTTCTTATATCGCAACCGATGCGCTTAAACAGGCGGTGAACGCGGCGGTGGTGCTCGAACGACCGCTATTGATCAAAGGCGAGCCGGGTACCGGCAAAACCCTACTGGCCGAAGAACTGGCCGAGTCTCTCGATACCCAGTTGATTACCTGGCATATCAAATCCAGCACCAAGGCGGCCCAGGGTTTATACGAGTACGATGCTGTCAGCCGCCTGCGGGATTCCCAGCTAGGCGTTGAAGGCGTGGAAAACGTCGCCAACTACATCAAGCCCGGCAAGCTGTGGGAAGCGTTCACCGCCAATCAACGGGTGGTGCTACTGATCGACGAGATCGACAAGGCCGATATCGAATTCCCCAACGACCTCCTTCAAGAGCTTGATCGTATGGAATTCCACGTTTACGAAACCGGCGAAACCATCCGCGCCGAACAGCGCCCGATTATTGTTATTACCTCTAATAATGAAAAAGAGCTGCCGGACGCTTTTCTACGCCGCTGTTTTTTCCACTACATTGAGTTCCCCGACCGCGAGACCATGCAGGCGATTGTCGATGTGCACTTCCCGGATATCGCGCCCCGGCTGGTCAGCGAAGCCCTAGAGGTGTTTTTCGAGCTTCGCAAGGCGCCCGGCCTCAAGAAAAAACCCTCCACCTCCGAGCTGGTCGACTGGCTCAAACTGCTGATGGCCGACGAGCTGGCGCAAGAAGCATTGTATAACCGCGACCCAGCAAAGGCCCTGCCGCCCATGGCCGGCGCACTGGTCAAAAACGAGCAGGACACTCAGCTGCTTGAGCGCCTGGCGTTTATGATCCGTCGTCAGAAAGGCATAGGCCGCTAAGCCATGTTTATCGGCCTGTTTGAGACGTTAAAGCGCGCGGGCGTTCCGGTATCGCTGCGCGAGCTCTTGGATCTTCACGCCGTGGTAGAACGCGGTGTGGTGTTCGCCGACATGGAGGCCTTCTATCAGGTAGCCCGCACGGTGATGGTCAAAGACGAGCGCCATTTTGACCGCTTTGATCGTGCCTTCGCCGCCTGGTTTAAAGGCCTGGAGGACATGGACGCCGCCATTGAGGCGCTGATCCCCGATGACTGGCTACGCCGGGAGTTTGAGAAGCAGCTAACGGATGAAGAGAAAGCCAAGATTGAATCCCTGGGCGGCCTTGAAGAACTCATCGAGACGTTCAAAAAACGCCTGGAAGAGCAAAAAGAGCGCCACGCGGGCGGCAATAAATGGATCGGCACTGGCGGCACCAGCCCCTTTGGGGCCTACGGCTACAATCCGGAAGGCATTCGCATTGGCCAGGATGGCTCGCGCCATCGCCGCGCCTCCAAGGTCTGGGACGAGCGACGCTTCCGCGATTACGATGATTCTCTGGAATTAGGCACGCGCAATATCAAAATGGCGCTTCGTCGGCTGCGCAAGTTTGCCCGCCAAGGGGCGTTAGATGAGTTTGACGTGGATAGCACTATTCGCGAAACCGCCAAGGACGCCGGGCTACTCAACGTTCAGATGCGCCCGGAACGCCATAACGCCGTTAAAGTGCTGCTATTTTTGGATGTGGGCGGCTCGATGGATGATCATATTCGCGTCTGCGAAGAACTGTTCTCTGCCGCCCGCTCAGAGTTCAAGCATCTGGAGCACTACTACTTTCATAACTGCCTTTACGAAGGGGTTTGGCGAAACAACATGCGTCGGGGGAACGAGCGGATCCCGACCATGGATGTTTTGCACACCTACGGCACGGATTACCAGGTAGTGATTGTCGGTGACGCGGCCATGTCGCCTTATGAGGTCACTCACCCGGGCGGTAGCGTAGAGCACTTTAACGACGAAGCAGGCGGCGTGTGGCTGAAGCGTTTATGCGAAACGTTTCCCCGCCTGGCGTGGCTTAACCCGATGCCACCCCGGGCATGGGAGTACACCTACTCGACCCAATTGATCCGCGAGATCATCGATGACCGCATGTACCCCATGACCATGGAGGGTCTGGAAACCGCCATGCGCGAGCTAGCAAAGAAGTAGTCTGATTATCTGGCCATGCGCGTCAGCACGTCGTGGTGAGTCAGCTTGCGATGCAAAATGGCCATCACGATGTGCCCTACGATCAACGCTAGCAATGTCCAGCCTAGCTCACCGTGGAGCAAACCGCCCAGATCCGTCATCCAGGTGATTTCCTCGCCTTCAAAACCTGACATCAGCGTAAAGCCAAACACCTCAAGCGAACGGCCCGAACCGTACTGGCGAATAAGCGCAATCGTCGGAATCACCATCATCAAGCCATAGAGGGCAAGATGGCCCAACTTTGCCATAACGCTCACCGATGGCGGACGGCGCGATGCATTGGCCAACGCCCATACCGCTCGCAGCATTACCACAGTGAGCAGCAGTACCCCCATCGTGTAATGGGTTCTCCAGAAAAACGCTTCGAAAGGAGTGTCTGGAAACAGCCAATGCGCCGTGGCGCTAGTAAACTGCCAAGCAAACAGTAACGCCATCCCCCAGTGCAACAAGCGGCTAACCGCACCATATCGTTGGCTGTTATCCATTATCGGTAATGCCATGAGCGTCTCCCTTCATTTTATAAGCTAGTCGTGATGCTTATTTTATCGGGGCAACACGTAAATAACATGGCAACAACGTGCAACTTGGTTGCATAAACTGGAACGCAACGTTTTCTAATGACTATTAAAGCGTCTGTGGAAAATCGTTTAAGCCCTTCAGAAATGCCTGTTTAGCCTCTTCAAAAGCTTTTGGATCGTGTTTGAAACGACGCAGGATCAGCGCTTCGTCTAAACTCAGGGTTGGAGCCAGCTCGCTAACGCTTTTGGCCGGGTGGCGTGCGCCTAAGCCTATGCGTTTGCCATCCGCTCCGCCAAACCAGCGCTTAATACCACTTTTTTGATAGAACGCTTCTTGTTCGGAATTATCCACTTCGACCCGTAGCGGCGCTTTCAGAGTAAGCTCACTGATCAAACGCTGCTGGGCATCTGTCTGGTCAAGCGTGCAGGCGTGGGTCACGGTCATACCCTCGCCTTCTTCGTCCAGCACTAGCAGCGCCAGCGCTTGGGGTTTACCCTGGCCGTCAACGGCAGCAAACAAGCGCGCGGCTTCCTGAGGGAATAACACACTGCAGGTGCCGGTGAACACAACCAGCGGCGTCAGACCAGCCTGTTGCCCGTATACCTCAGCGCATAATCGCGCCAGACAGGCGTTGCGCTGGGCCTCTGCGTTAACGTGTACGACCTTCATTTGAATCATCCTCAGCGACTAAAAACCCGCAAGCCTAGAGCAAACATCACCGTTTTGACAGCGCGACGTGCCTCACGTGTCCTCCATTCATTTTTACTGATACTGAACACTACTGCTAACAACCTGTCGAAGAGAACTGTAAGCGTGAACATCACTTAGAAGGAGCTAGCATGCCCACCTTTATGAATGACCCTACCATGCCCACACCAAATTTCCCCGGTAGTCACATGGTAGTTGATGATCACTACATCTTTATCTCCGGGCTGACCGTCGCAGATCTCTCTAACGGCCATGCTGCCCGAGGCGACGTAAAAGAAGAGACTCGCCTTGTGATGCGCGTACTGGCGCGCATGCTTGAAATGGAAGGTGGTAGCCTTGCAGACATAGTGCGGGTGGATATCCATCTCACTGACCTACACACCCTCCAAGACATGGACAGTGTTTACGCGGAATACTTTGAACCTGGATGCTACCCTGCCCGCACCTGCACCGAATCCCCCCATATCTGCGGCGATAGCAGTGTTGAAATTACCGTGATGGCGAAACGCCCACATCAATCAGCGCAATAACCGCCTCGATATCGATATGGGCTTCCAGCATATCGGCTAAGCGGTCAAGCTCACGCTCTCGGTGAGCTTGATAATCGCTCTGCTCTCCATTAACGAGTCCCAACTGCTTCAGTAGGGCTTGACAGGCCTCCGGGTGGTCAAATAACCCGTGCAGGTAAGTACCGATTATTTGGCCATCCTCACTGACCGCGCCTTCTGGTCGACCCTCTATTTTAAATAGCGGCAAACCAAGCGCTGCCCCATCGCTTACACCGTTATGGATTTCATAGCCGTTGACAGTAGCGCCCTCTGCCACGGTTAAGCCACTCACGTTACGCAGTTGCTTGCCCGCCACCATCCGCGTGGTAAGGGGTAGCAGCCCTAATCCCACTACTTTTCCAGATTTTCCCTCCAGGCCGTCAGGGTCATCCACCCATTTGCCCAGCATTTGAAAGCCACCGCAAATACCTAGCACCTTGCCGCCGTAGCGCAGGTGGCGCTGAATAGCGTTATCCCAGCCCTGTTGCTTTAACCACGCCAAATCGCTCGCGGTACTTTTACTGCCGGGCAGAATGATCACATCGGCGGCAGGTATCGGCTGGTCGGGCCCCACAAAGGTCAGCGATACCTGTGGGTGCAACCGCAGCGGATCGAAGTCAGTGTGGTTACTGATGCGCGGTAGCGCCGGAACGATTACGTTAAGCGTCTGGCTAGCCTTTTCGGCGTGGGTTAAACCAATGCTGTCTTCGGCATCCAGCAGCAGCCCCTGCAGATAAGGCAGTGTTCCGAATACGGTTTTTCCAGTACGCTCCTCCAGCCATTCAAGCCCCGGCTTAAGCAGCGCTATATCACCTCGAAAGCGGTTGATAATAAAGCCTTTGGTACGCGCCTGTTCGCTCTCGCTCAAGAGCACCAACGTACCTACCAATTGGGCAAATACCCCACCGCGGTCAATATCGCCCACCAGTATCACTGGGCAATCAGCCGCTTCGGCAAAGCCCATATTGGCGATATCCCCCTCGCGCAGGTTGATCTCAGCAGGGCTGCCCGCCCCTTCGGCAATAATCACGTCAAAGCGGTTTTCCAACGCCTGCCATGCCGCCATCACGCTCTCTTTCGCGATGCGTTTATAGGCGTGGTAATCCAGCGCATCCATATGGCCATGCACTTTGCCGCGTAAAATCACCTGAGCGCCACGATCTGTTTCCGGTTTTAGCAGTACCGGGTTCATATCGCTGTGGGGGGCTAAATAGCAGGCTTGCGCCTGTAACGCCGTGGAACGGCCAATCTCGCCGCCGTCCTCGGTCACGGCGCTATTCAGCGCCATGTTCTGAGGTTTGAAAGGCGCCACCGATACTCCACGCCTTGCTAGCACGCGGCAAAGGGCAGCCACCACGGTGCTTTTACCCGCGTCCGAGGTGGTGCCTTGAATCATCAGTGTGGCCATAAAGAAGTCTCGTCCAGGTGAACAAGAGCGAGACTTTAGCGGCCCCTAGAAATCGGCGCAATGTGATCGAGCAAAACAGGCACCCTTTTCAGTAGCATTCGTTTTTATGATTGTTAATCGCCCTGTCACCATAATCACTCTAAAAATACATATTCCCGCCATTTATCCGTCACACACCCACTCTACGCTGATACCCAACAAATGAGATCGATCTCATTATTTCATAACAGGGTATTTGCATGGCAGATTTACTCAGTGTGGCCAAACTCGCCGGGGTTTCCCGGGCAACCGCGGCGCGGGCTTTTTCAAGCCCCGATTTGGTACGCCCAGCTACCCGAGAACGCGTTTTGAACGCTGCACAGCAGCTGGCTTTTAGGCCTAATAAAATCGCCCAACAGCTTCGCTCTCAAGCGACACAGATGATTGGCGTGATGGTGCCCAGTCTCGATAACCCAGTGTTTGCCGAGCAGCTACAAGCCATGGAAGTAGCAGCCAGAGCGGCTGGTTACTCACTGATCGTTACCACCAGTGAATACTCACCCAGCCGGGAGGGTGACATTGTTGAGGAGATGCTGCGCCAGCGCGTGGATGGCTTGGTGCTTACCGTAGCTGAAGCCGATAACAGCGCCGTGCTGGTCAAGCTCAGTTTGGAAACCACCCCGTGCTTACTGGTCTACAACCCGCCTGGGAACAGCGGTTTCCCCTCCATCGGCGTCGATAACCGCGCCGCCAGCGCTGATGCCACCCGTCATTTAATCACTTTGGGCCATGAACGCATTGGCATGGTCGCTGGCCCGCTGCTGCAATCAGACCGCGCCCGGCAGCGCTTTGACGGTTACTGCCACGCTATGGACGAGGCAGGCCTGATCGCACATCCGTTGGTTGAGATGGCCCGCCATACCCAAGCTGACCTGAAAAGCCTAACACCTGCACTGCAAGGGCCAGACGCTCTCAGCGCAGTGGTTTGTACCAATGATCTGCTCGCCATCAGCCTGATGGGCGAACTGCAACGCGCAGGTTTTAACGTGCCTAGCGATCTCTCTGTAATGGGTTTTGATGGAATTGCCTTAGGCAAACACCTCTATCCATCGCTATGCACCATTGAACAGCCTCGCGCCGACATTGGGCGCACCGCGGTTCACACCTTGCTAGCCATGATTCGGGGAGAAGAATGCACGCCTGATCCCCTGCCCCACGCATTGCGTAAGGGCGAAAGTGTCGGAACCCCGACATCCCGTAAGTCCACGTTAAGCACTTCATAGAGGAACACGGCATGAGTCTTAAACGCATGAACCTTAAGCGTCTTTATCAAGCGTTACTGGCCACGGCGGTTATCAGTGCGTCAGGGGTCGCTACTGCCCAGTCAAGCGACAACGCGATCTGCTACAACTGCCCGCCTGAGTGGGCGGACTGGGGCACTCAGTTGCGTTTGATCGAACAGGAGACCGGCATTCGCGTGCCGCAAGACAACAAGAACTCCGGCCAATCCTTAGCACAATTGGTTGCCGAAGCCAGTAGCCCGGTGGCCGATGTCGTTTACTACGGGGTGACCTTCGGCATTCAAGCCATGGAAGAGGACGTAGTGACGCCCTACCAGCCTGCCCATTGGGACGAGATACCCGAAGGCTTGAAAGACCCCGAAGGCAACTGGTTTGCCATTCACTCCGGCACCCTCGGCTTTATGGTCAACGTTGACGCCTTGGATGGCGCGCCGGTGCCCACTTCCTGGGAAGATCTGCTCAAGCCCGAGTATCGCGGCATGGTGGGTTACCTTGACCCCGCCAGCGCTTTTGTCGGCTATGTAGGTGCTGTAGCGGTCAACTTGGCAATGGGTGGCGATCTTAACGACTTTACCCCGGCGATCGACTACTTCAATCAGCTCGCCGAAAACGACCCGATTGTGCCCAAACAAACCAGCTACGCTCGAGTACTTTCTGGTGAGATCCCGATTCTTCTCGATTACGACTTCAACGCTTACCGCGCACGCCATAGCGATGGTGCCAACGTAGCGTTTGTGATTCCCGCAGAGGGCAGCGTGGTAGTGCCCTATGTTATGAGCCTGGTGAAAGATGGCCCTAACCCTGAGAACGGCCAGCAAGTACTTGATTTCGTGCTGTCTGATCAAGGCCAAGCGGTATGGGCAGATGCTTACCTACGCCCTGTGCGCGCCAGCGCCATTTCCCCTGAAGCACGCGAAGTCTTTCTGCCCGATAGCGAGTATGCCCGTGCTGAGGCGCTTGACTACCCCGCTATGGCGGCTGCTCAACGTAGCTTCTCTGAGCGGTATCTGTCGGAGGTTCGTTAATCATGACAGCGGCATCCAAGCAGCCCTTCGGGGCTGCTTCTTACCTAAGTCGACCATCGACGATGGTAGGCCCAGCCCGGCGTAAACGCTTTATCGCGTTGTTCGCCTTACTGCCTGCCCTGGTGATTTTCTGCGCCTTTTGGCTACTGCCTTTTTCGCGTCTGATCATGATGGGCGCCGGGGCTGATCCAAGCAGTGGTGTTAGCGCTTACCTGACCATTCTTACCCATCGTCAGTACTTAATTAGTCTAGCGACCACCGTTGGCCTCTCATTGGTAGTGTCACTGGTAGCGGTTGCCATTGCGGGCGTTGCCGGATTTTTTCTCGCCCGTCAGCGTTTTTTTGGCAAGTCCATACTAGTGGCTATCCTCACCTTTCCGCTGGCTTTTCCAGGCGTGGTGGTGGGCTTTTTGGTCATCATGCTGGGGGGACGCCAGGGAGCCTTGGCGCAAACCAGCCTGTGGCTGTTTGGCGAGCGCTGGATGTTTGCCTACTCTCTGGCCGGGCTATTTATTGGCTACCTCTACTTCTCCATTCCTCGCGTCATTACCACGGTGATGGCAGCCTGCGACAACCTGGATCAAAGCCTTGAAGAGGCAGCTCGCTCGTTAGGCGCTAACACTTGGCAGGTCACCAAAGACGTTATAGTGCCCGGCATTGCACCCGCTCTACTCTCAACCGGTGCCATCTGCTTTGCTACCAGTATGGGCGCCTTTGGCACGGCGTTTACCCTCGGTACGCGGTTAAGCATTCTGCCGCTCAATATCTACGGCGAATTCACCAACTACGCTAACTTTGCCATGGCCGCCGCGCTTTCGGTGGTGCTGGGTGTGATTACGTGGATGGCATTGAGCCTTGCCCGCAGGCTGGCAGGCGGCAACTTGGGAGCCTCCGTATGAAATCGCGTCTACGCTTTACGCTGCAATTGGGCTTCACCCTGCTGGTGTGCCTGTTCATGATCGTGCCCGTGGTCATGTCGGTCATGGCGGGGCTAACCGAGAACTACTTTGTGGGTCTTGAGAGCGGTCTGACCCTGCGCTGGGTAAATGAGGTGTGGCAGCTCTACGCCGATACCATCTGGCTGTCGATTAAACTGGCGCTCGCCTGTTTATTGATCACTATCCTGATTGGCGTACCCGCCGCCTATGGCCTGCTGCGCAGCCGTCGCCGCTGGGCCAATGCGATTGAAGAGCTCCTGCTGCTGCCGGTTGCCGTACCCGGGCTGGCCACCGCGCTTGCCCTACTGCTCGCCTATGGTAGCTACCGTGAATTTCGCGGCAGTTGGCTATTTATTCTTGTTGGCCATGTGCTGTTTACCCTGCCCTTTATGGTGCGCGCGGTGCTCTCCGTGATGCAAACCGCCAAGCTTCCCCAACTGGAAGAAGCCGCCGCCAGCTTAGGTGCCAGTTTCAGGCAACGCTTTTTCGGGGTGGTCATCCCCAACTGTATGAGCGGCATTTTGGCGGGAGCGCTGATGGTGGTCACCTTATCGATCGGTGAATTCAACATTACCTGGATGCTGCATACCCCATTAACCAAAACGCTACCGGTCGGCTTAGCCGACAGCTACGCATCGATGCGCCTGGAAATAGGCTCAGCCTACACGCTGATATTTTTGGTGATGGTGGTGCCCTTGCTAGTGGCGATTCAATGGGCCGGCCGACTCACCGAGCAGCGCCGCTAAGTTTTATTATTTGAGAATCCGTTATGAGTTCATCTGTCAGCATTACGCTACACCAATGCAGCCGCACCTTCGCAGGCGACAACACAGCGCTCCAGCCGCTTGATTTGCAAGTTAATGCGGGCGAAACCCTGGTACTGCTGGGCCCTTCCGGCTGCGGCAAAACCACCACCCTGCGCATTATTAGCGGCCTGGAAAGCCCCGACAAAGGCGGGCAAGTAATGTTTGGCGAGCGTGATGTCACCGCTCTGCCGATTGAGCAGCGCGACGTGGGAATGGTGTTTCAAAACTACGCGCTATTTCCCAACATGAGCGTTGCCGACAATATTGCCTATGGCTTGAAAATACAGCGTTTGCCACGTGCCGAGATCGCCCATCGGCTTGACGAAGTCATGCATATGGTCGATTTACAAGGCTTTGGTGATCGGCGCATCGACGCACTCTCCGGCGGCCAAAAGCAGCGCGTCGCTCTCGCCCGTGCGATTGCGGTTCGCCCCAAGGTGCTGCTGTTTGATGAGCCGTTAGCAGCTCTAGACGCCAAACTGCGCGACCGCTTACGCATCGAGATTGGCCAACTGCTGCGTGAATTGGGCACTACTGCGGTCTACGTCACCCACGATCAAGACGAGGCGATGGCCTTAGGTGACCGCATCGCGGTAATGCAAGCCGGACGCATTGCGCAGTTGGGCACCCCCCAAGAGATTTATCATCAGCCGGCCAACGCCTTTGTGGCTGATTTTATTGGCGCGGTTAACTGCCTGGACGTGATCAGCACACGCGCCGATGGAGGATTGGTCGTCAATGGCGGTGAGCTTATCGCAGCCCATTTGCAGGGAGTATCCACTGTCTACTGCCGTCCAGAAGATATTCAGGTGGTTTCAGTTGACCAAGCCGATGTAAAGGGGAAAGTGGTACAAAGCATTTTCCTGGGCCAGACCCAGCGCCTGATGGTGGACACGGGCGGCGCTTCGCCACTCCAGATTGAGGCACCCTCCCGCCAGCGCTGGCCAAACGGCACCGCGATTGGTTTGGCACTCCCCTCCAGCGTGCTTTTTCATCCAGATAAGCCCACTGCCCCTGTTAATGCCAAGGAGATGGCCAATGACTGATCAAGGTTTAAACGCTCAGAAAGATCCTCATGCCCAGCAATGCCTTATCGCCCAGATTAGCGATCCGCATATCAAGGCGGGCGGGAAACTCTCTTACCGCCAGGTAGATACCGCCAGTGCGCTGCGCCAAGCAATCAGCACGCTCAATCAGCTAGCGCCGCGGCCCGACCTGGTGCTAATTAGCGGTGACTTGGTTGATTTTGGCCACCCTAGCGAGTACGCCACCTTTAAGCAGATCCTGGCTGAATTAACGCTGCCCGTGTACTTGATCCCTGGCAATCATGATGGCCGCGAACATCTGCGCGCCGCCTTTCCCGAGCACCGTTATCTATTTCAGCACCGCGACTATTTACAGTGGGTCGTGGATGACTACCCGGTGCGCTTAGTGGGGCTCGACTCATCAGTGCCCGGTAAGCCCCACGGTGAGCTAAGCGATGAAAGTCTGCAGTGGCTAGACACCACCCTGGCAGAGCAGCCCGATAAACCGACTCTAGTCATGGTGCATCATCACCCTTTTGTTAGTGGCATCGACCATATGGATCGCCAGCCGCTGAAGCGACCAGACGCGCTAGCCGACGTCATTGGCAAATATGCCCAGGTCGAGCGCGTGCTCTGTGGGCACTTACACCGCTCGATCCAAGCCCGCTTTGCTAATACCTTGGCGATTAGCTGCCCTGGGGTTTCCCATCAGGTGAGTTTGGATCTCACCCCAGACGGCCCCTCCAGCTTTCAGCTAGAGCCCCCCGGTTACCTGCTACACCAGTGGTCGGCAACTATCAGCATGGTGACTCACCAAGGGTTTATCGAGCACTACCCAGGCCCTTTCCCGTTTTTTGATGCGAATGGGCTGATTGATTAGGTCGTTAAACTGGGGGCGAGCGCTGTGTTATCTGTGTGAGCCAGCGCCAGCTCCCAGGCTTGTACCATCTGCTTTTTCTCTAATCCCCAGCGGTAACCACCGAGTGCGCCGCTTTGTTGAATCACCCGATGGCAGGGGATCCATAGCGCGATGGGGTTAGCGCCCACCGCATTGCCCACTGCTCGGGACGATTTAGGTGCCCCCAGCGCCTGGGCTATATGGGAATAGCTGGCAAGTTGCCCCTCGGGAATCGTTAGCAGCGCTCGCCAAACCGCTATTTGGAAGTTGGTGCCGGTTACGTGTAGCGACACAGCGGCAGCCCTCTCTTCGTGCTGAGTAAACAGCCTTTCCACCGCATAGCGGGTGGCCTCAGTACTATGTTGAAAGGTGCTGCGCGGCCACTCTTTGGCAAGCCGTGTTAATAACGCTTCCGAATTAGTCGTATCGACAAACCCCATTCGACAGATACCCCTGGGCGTTACCGCGACGAATAGGCGACCTAAAGGTGTTTCGTGAACACCATAAGCGATCTCCACTCCTTCACCCTGGCGCTTATACTCGCCGGGCGTGACCGCCTCTAACTGAACAAAGTGGTCGTAAAGCCGCGAGCCACCGCTAAGCCCAAGGGTATGGGCGGTATCCAGCAAAGAAGTGGACGACTGCATCAACTGCTTGCCGCGCTCTAAGGTGAGTGCCTGCAAAAAGCGTTTGGGACTAATCCCTGCATAGCGACAAAACAGCCGCTGGAAGTGAAAGGCACTCAAATGAGCATGAGCAGCCACCGTTTCCAGGTTGGGCTGTTCCGCCGCATGAGCCACCATATAGGCCATGGCTTTTTCGATACGCTCATAGTCATTCATTGTGTTATCTCTCTGGCCGTTGGAGCTGCTTTGTTCCTTTCAGCCTATGCCTTCAAAGGCGAGTTGCCGACCCGAATCTTGCGCACTGGCGGGTAATCAGACAGTTTATGTTTAAAAGAGACGCTATGTTTAACAGACATTTCCACTCGTTTTCGCTAGGGTAATGCCCCGCCTCAATTGACGGTACACGATACGCCCATGCAAGACTTGATCAATGACATTGCAGCAGCCATGGCAACCGCCGAAGAACGCGGTAAGGTCGCAGACTATATTCCCGAGCTTGGCCATGTTGACCCACAGCGGTTTGCCATTTCGCTCTCCACGGTGGATGGCAAAGTGTACTCGGCGGGCTGTGCTACCACACCCTTCTCTATTCAGAGTATCTCTAAAGTATTTACGCTAACGATCGCTCTCGGACAAATGGGCGATTCACTGTGGTCAAAAGTAGGTCGCGAACCCTCGGGCGACCCTTTCAACTCGATCGTTCAGCTTGAGCATGAAAGTGGCAAACCGCGTAACCCGTTTATCAATGCTGGGGCCATTGCGGTGGCCGATGCGATCATGATGGGCCACGAGCCCAAAGAGACACTTGGCGAAATTCTTAGCTTTGTGCGCTATATCGCCGATGACGACAGCATTTACTTCGACCACGCGGTGGCCGCTTCAGAAATGGCCCATCGTGACCGCAACGCCTCACTGGCACATTTCATGAAGGCCTTTGGCCATCTTCGCCATGATGTCGATAAGGTGCTGGGCACCTACTTCCACCAGTGCGCGATTGCCATGAGCTGTGAACAGCTGGCCCATGCCGGGCTATTTTTGGCCTCGGATGGTATCAACAAACCCAGCGGTATTCGTGTAGTCGCTCCTCAGCGAGCACGGCGTATCAACTCACTCATGATGATGTGCGGGCACTACGACGCCTCGGGAGAGTTTGCCTTTCGCGTCGGCCTGCCTGGCAAAAGTGGCGTGGGCGGTGGCATTCTGGCGATTGCACCCGGCCATGGCTCCATCGCAGTTTGGTCACCGGGGCTGGATGCCTACGGCAACAGTTTGCTGGGCACCCAGGCGCTCGAAATGTTTGTGCAGCGCACCGGCTGGTCGGTTTTTGGGCACTAGCAAGGCAACGGCTTAAGCAACCACCTCAATTTTGTGCAATACCGCCAATAGCTGCCATTGCAAACTCCTGTCACTACCGAGGAGGATGACAATGAGCGTTTTACTAGCATCGACAACCTTACCCATGGCCGCATTTGCGCTTGCCGCGTCTATTTCGCCGGGGCCGGTCAACATCGTTTGTTTGAGTAGCGGTACGCACTACCCTATCGCTAAAGGGCTTGTTTTTGTAACCGGCGCCACGCTGGGGTTTCTTGCGCTGTTTTTAGCCATCGGTGCTGGCCTTTACTCCCTGCTGAGTGTGGTGCCACTGCTGGAAACGTTTTTACGCTGGGCAGGCATTCTGTTTTTGCTCTACCTCAGCTATCAACTTTTACAGCACGATGGGCGCTTACAGGAGCGTGCCGGGATCAAAGCCCCAGGGTTTATGACAGGCGCCATGATGCAGTGGCTCAACCCCAAGGCGTGGCTGGCGTCTGCCGCTGGCATTGGCGCCTACACCACTGCTAATGATCCCTATCTGCTATGGCTGTTCGCCGGCCTTTATCTGCCTATTTGCTGGCTATCGCTAGCCAGTTGGGTATATGCAGGCGCTTTTCTGAAACGCTATGTTCATCGTCCTATCATCTTACTGACGATTAACCGCGTACTCGCTATCTGCCTGGCGGCTAGCGCTATTGTCTTACTGGTTGAGTAGCGGGTAGCGGTACTGGTTGGGTGTCGCTGCTACCAACCGCTTAAACGTTCTTTGAAAGTGGGGCTGGTCATTAAAGCCAGCGTTCAAAGCCGCCTCAACGATAGGTTGCCCTTGTTTTAACGCTTGCTGCCCCATCTGAATGCGCTGATTAATCAGGTAAGCATGAGGTGTCAGTCCGAAGTGCTGTTTAAAGGCGCGAATCAGGTGCCCAGCGCTATAGCCGGACTGCTCACATAGGCGTTCTAGCGATATATCAGCGCTACAATTGGCACGCAAATAGGCCGCGACATTTTCTAGCGCACTGGGCGCTTGGGGCAGTGCCGCGGGGGAATCTTGAGCAAGCACTTGCAGCATGGTAGACAAGTACTCGACTAGCGCCGTTTGCTTATCGCCAATGTCGCGGTGTTCATCCAGCAAACAAGCGGCCATATCGCAGTACCCGGCATAAAGCGCGGGCTGGGTAATGACGGCGGTAGCGATATCTTGCCAGTACGGCGTATTCAACAGGCCCAATTGGTAACGCAATTCACTCAGCCACTCAATATCGACGTAGAGCATCATATATGCCCAGGGCTGATTCTCGATGGGGTTGCAGGCATGCACCCAGTGGGGGTTCATCATAACGATGTCACCCGCACTAATCTGATGCGTCGCATCGCGATAGCAAAAAGTGCTTTTACCTGCGGTAACGGCCCCCAGCGACCAATGCGTATGGCTGTGCGGCGCATAGCACACTTGTCGCGCATCGCTAATCTCGCGCAGTTCCACATAGGGCATATGCGCATCCCGCCAGAAGATAGGTGACGAAATTGTACTCATGCTCTGCTCGTGTTATTCAAAAATAGCCTTTGACGCTTCGGCTTGGCCTAGGCTGGACAATAGCACAGCACAAGCCCAGTATGGCCGCTGATAAGCGCTATATAAACTAGATTGCATAGGGATACGCAACGCCTAATAAGTCAGGAGGACACCATGGCCAATAGTATGAGTAACCCCGACCACCGTGATGCGATTACCCTTTTCGCCCGCATGGGTTACGCCTCTCGGGGCATTGTGTATGTATTAGTCGGCGGCCTTGCAGCGCTGGCAGCCTTTGGGCAAGGCGGCCAAACAGAAGGCAGTCGGGGTGCCTTAGAACGCGTGCTCACCGCTCCCTTCGGAAAAGTCTTGTTAGCCATTATGGCCATCGGCTTGGTGGGTTACGCGATGTGGCGGATCATCCAAGCGGTTAAAGACACTGACCATCACGGCAACGGCGCCAAGGGGCTGGCAATTCGTGCGGGCTTATTGGCGAGCGCCATTACCCACACATTGTTGGCATTTTTTGCCGCCACGCTCATCTTTCAATTTGCGGGCTCTTCAGGTGATTCAGGCGGCGGCTCACAAGGCGTCGCAGGTTGGCTGATGCAGCAGCCTTTCGGGCGCTGGCTGGTAGGTGGGGTTGGCCTCATCATGATTGGCGTAGGCATTGCCCACGCGCTTAAAGGCTACAAGGCCAAATTCGACAAACACTTTGCTATGCCACCACAAACTCAACAATGGGCCTATCCAATCTGCCGTTTCGGCTTAGTGATTCGTGGTCTTGTATTTGTGATCGTGGGTAGTTTTTTTATCGTCGCCGCTTATCAAATCAATCCCAATCAAGCAGGCGGCATGGGGGAAGTGTTTAGTACCCTGCGAAGCCAACCCTACGGCCAGTGGTTACTTGGTTTTGTCGCGCTGGGACTCTTCGCGTTTGGTCTCTACAGCCTATTAGCGGCTGCCTATCGCCGCATTAATCCCGAAGTGTAGGACCTGCATGGCCATAACATACAAACGCACTAAGCAGTGGTTTGAACGCATTAACCGCTCTCAGAATATGCTCTGGCTACTCGCTACCCTCTCCTTTCTGGAGACTATTATTCTGCCCATTCCTATTGAACTGGTATTGTTACCCCTGATGGCCGTTAATAGTCAGCGGCTTTGGTTGCTGGCTTTGGTCACTACTGCGGGCTGCCTCATCGCATCGCTGGTGGGCTACAGCATTGGCTTAGTACTTTATGAGTCGGTGGGCACCTGGTTTATTGAGTCTATGGGAATACAGAGTAGCTACCAGGCATTCCAAATATTTTTCGATCAGTACGGTTTTGCCGCAATTTTGGCCATTGGCATACTGCCAATTCCCTTCCAAGTGGCGATGATTACCGCCGGGCTTTCCGGCTACCCGATTATGCTGTTCGTACTGGCGGCGTTAACCGCCCGTGGCTTGCGCTACTTCGGCCTTGCCTGGCTGGTTCACCGCTTTGGCCACCGTGTTCTGGTACTCTGGAAACGCCATGCCTTGGTAACCAGCTTGGTGGCAGGGGTTGTTGTACTTGCGGTGGCGCTAGGGATGCAGGCACTGGCGGGGCTGGTGATTTAGGCAACTGAACTGCTAGCAGTCGCTAAATACCGTAATCTCGCTCGACTTTGGCGATACGGGTTTTGAAGTGCTGGTACCACTGCTGATGGCCTAGCCGCTGAGCTTTTTGATGTTCAGCATGGGCTTTCCACGCTTTAATAGATGCCAAATCGGCCCAGTAAGAAACGGTTACACCCACTTCATCACGAGCAGACTCCACCCCTAAAAACCCCGGCTGCTGCGCTGCAAGCTCAACCATTCTTACCGCCATTGCGTCATAGCCGTTATCGACCTCGGTGCGTAGTGAAGTGAAAATAACGGCGTAGTAAGGCGGTTCAGGGGTGTCGGCGATATATGGCATGGATTCCGTCGCGGCTGGAAAAGAAGTAATGAAGCTCACACTATTAAACACTGCTTAATGCTCGGGCTCCGGTAGTAACGACTCGCCTTCCATCGTGACTAAAAAGCTCTCCCATAACGTATGTGTACGCGCCTGGGTAAGCTGTTTTTTACACGAAAGCGACATTACGCCTCTTATGGTGCCATCACGCCACTGGGTGTACACCGCATCGCAATGAGCTTGGCGATAACCTTCCCAGGACTCCTGGGCCTGCTGAATCGACTCCACCAAGGCAGCGTCAGCCTCATGCTCATTGAGCACCGCGTCGAGATAGCGCTGCATATCCGCCTCAGCGGTTCCTAGCTCCAACTGCGCACACTGGTTGATCTCCATCGTCGACATAGCGTTTTCGCAGTCTTGAGCAGTATCCGAAGCAAACGCTGGCAGTGTAGCGAAGGTTAAAATCAAACCGACAATATAGTTCATGCCGTTTTCCAGTTCAGGGGGTTCCTACACTATAAAACATAAGGCCTCATAAATACCTACCCGACAGGTACACTTTTACCATGTACGGCTTTGCAGTATGTCTACTCGTGCATGCCCACACTTTACTCGAACTGGAGTAATGTCTCAGCCATCAGTTTTATGGGTATCCGGCCCAGATGCCATGTGTTTAGCCTTCATATCCTTGAATGCTTCCATGATGTCCATGGGCAGTGGGAAAACGATTGTCGAGGCATTCTTGTTGCTCATGTCGCTCATGGTTTGCAGGTAGCGCAGTTGCAGCGCGGCAGAGTTTTCCTGCATGACATTGGCCGCCTCGACCAGTTTCTTGGATGCTTGCAGTTCCCCTTCGGCGTGAATCACCTTAGCGCGACGCTCACGTTCTGCCTCGGCCTGGCGCGCGATGGCGCGGATCATGCTCTCATCCAGGTCTACATGCTTAATTTCAACATTGGCGACCTTGATACCCCACGCTTCGGTTTGGGTATCGATGATTTCCTGGATATCGTCGTTAAGCTTATCGCGCTCGGAAAGCATCTCATCCAGATCGTGCTTACCCAGCACGGAGCGCAAAGTGGTCTGTGCCAGTTGACTCGTCGCCTGGGTAAAATTCTCGACTTGAATGATCGCCTTTTCAGGATCGACGACACGGAAATAAAGCACCGCATTAACTTTAACGGTGACGTTATCCTGAGAAATCACGTCCTGTTCCGGCACATCCATGGTAATGACGCGCAGGTCCACCACCTCCATCTTCTGAATGGCGGGAATCACAATGACTAGCCCAGGCCCTTTCACTGTCTGATAACGCCCCAGAAAGAACACTACCCCGCGTTTATATTCTGGCAGTATGCGAATAGAGGCAGCGATCAACATCACCACCAGCACGACAGGAACTAAATACGAAATAATCATTGGACACCTCGTTTAGCAGTGGGTCGGTTATGTCAAAAAGTGGGCACTAGCGGGGCGTCACATAGACCGTCAAGCCTTCAAGACGCATCACCACAAGTTTTTCACCTCGTTTGACTGGCGCATCGCTCACTGCGTTCCAGCGCTCGCCATGCAGCCTTACATGACCGCTGGTCTCAAAATCCTCCAGTGCAACCGCGTCTGCGCCGATTAACTGCTCCGCTCCAGTGTGTGCCGAACGACGGCGCAGCGTTGCAAAGCGTGTTAACGTCCATAGCATTAGCCCCCCGGAGACCAATGCCACACCACCGATTAGCGGTAGCGAAATGGCAAGATGCTCCGCGTCCATCAGCATTACCGAGCCAAGTACAAAGGCAATGATGCCGCCAACCCCCAGCACACCGACGCTAGGCATAAATGCCTCGCCCACCATCAACGCCAGCCCAACCACCATAAGCGCAAGCCCGGCGTAGTTAATCGGCAGCACCTGAAACGCAAACAGGGCGAGCAGCAAGCAAATTACGCCAATGGTGCCGGGGAACAGGCTGCCGGGACTGGCCAGTTCGAAAACCAGCCCGTAAAAGCCGATGATCATCAAGAAGAAGGCTATGTTGGGATTAGTGATCAGCGATAGCACCTGGGTGCGCCAATCAGGGTCGAAGCGTTCAATGGTGAGGCCTGCGGTATCAAGCGTGGCGTCACCGCTTTCCATGACCACGCTCATGCCGTCAATCTGTTCAAGTAAATCGTCAAGATCGTGCGCCACCACATCGATTACGTTCTGCTCCAGCGCCTCGCTGGCAGTGAGATTGACCGCATTGCGCACGGCCTCTTCAGCCCAATCGGCATTGCGATCATGACGTTCCGCTAGGCTGCGGATAAAGCTCACCGCATCTTCCATCACCTTGCGTTCCATGGCGCTGCCCTCGCCATCCGACTCCTCAGTCGAATTATCTTCTTCGCCTTCATCGCTGCCGGGCAACCCGCCGCCCATTTGTACCGGCGTGGCCGAGCCGAGATGGGTCGAGGTAGCCATGGCAGCCACGTGGCTACCGTAAAGTAGATAGGTGCCCGCGCTTGCCGCTCGCGCACCACTGGGGAAAACGTACATCACCACGGGAATATCAGCGTTGAGCATCTCGCGAATCATGTCGCGGGTGGTGTCGACCAACCCGCCGGGGGTATCGAGCTCGACGATTACCACCTCACTGCCCTGTTCGCGGGCTTTATCCAGCCCACGCTCAAAGTAGTCCTTGGTCGCCGGGCCGATAGCGCCTTCAATATTAAGCACCAGAACGCTGGGTGAAGCGTTTTGTGCCATGGCCTGCCACGTCAACGACATAGTAGCTATTAGCAAACCGGCAACCATCAACCAGAGCCAGTGCGATTTGAGAGAAAGGGTTTGCATACCCGCTCCTCGCATTCAACGCCTTGAAAGTTCCCGTATGAATCTGAAGCCTATCCATAGCAACATACACAAGGCTATCTACTCAACGTAGCAGCCACATTGAGCTTCGTCATGAACAACGTGATGGCAGGATTCGAGAATAAACAATGCTGAACCAAGGTGGCGATGCTGAAAGTCAGAGGTGGTTGCAAATATTTTTTGAGGAGCCGGTTAGTTCAAGTAATAACCACTCACTTTCCATGTACCCTCTTCCAAGTGAGGAGTGATGGTTTCCGTAATCTGCGGCCTGTTTTCAAAACGTGTTTGGAACGTCAAAACCGCGTAGTCATCTCTTGGAGCCCCAGGCATGGAGGTTTCGCGGACGGCGCTTACTTGCCGACGCGACTGAACCGCACCAAAGTCACGACGCGCTGCACCAATCGTCCGTTCTAACATGTGCGGTGAAAGCGGCTTTTTTAGTAGTGAAGAGGAAGATTCCCATGCCTGCTCATACTGACCACTATCGATGGCTTCTAGCCACGCCAACGCCGCCGCTTCTGCCGCACTCGAATTTGCCTGCGCTTGGTTAGACAGAATAAGAAGAAAGGTGATGATAAAGATCAGCATTTTCGGCATAACGGGCACTCTCGGCATTTAGCAACGACCAGAAAAATCTCGATGGTCTTAGTTGTATATCGGTCATCGCCAGAGTTTCTTTAGGGCTGCAAGATGTATTTGCGTAATCGTTAAACTCAAAGCGGTGTCCGCTTCTCAAACCCCACCCGCTCGTTTACTATGCGCCACCCACCCTATTTCAGTTGCCACTATTAGGTCACTATGTCCGTCAATGCCCTCTATACCGACCTTTCTGGCTACTACGATTTGATGTGCATAGATATCGACTATCAAGCGCAAAGTCACGCCATTCGCAGGCTGCATCTGATTTTCGGCAACGGCGGTACGACACACCTAGATCTAGCCTGTGGCACCGGCCCACACGTGCGCCATTTCATTGATTTTGGATACGCCAGCAGTGGGCTTGATATCAATCAACCCATGCTGGATATTGCCGCCACGCGTTGCCCAGAAGCGCACTTCACGTTGCAAGACATGAGTGACTTCAAGGCGATCGAATCTCAAGACTTAGTCACCTGCTTTTTATACTCAATCCACTATAACGGTGGGATTGAAAAGCTAAACGCGTGTATATCCAGTGTTCATTGCGCACTCAAGTCTGGTGGTATTTTCTGTTTTAACGCAGTCGATAAAGACAAAATCGATAACGGTTTATCTGTTAAACACAGCGCCAAACAAGAAAACGATTTATTCACGTTCCGCTCGGGATGGCACTACAGTGGCCAAGGTGAAAAGCAGTCGCTTAGGCTCAGCATTGAAAAAGCCAACGCTGAAGGAACACAGCTTTGGAACGACGAACACCCCATGGTAGCCGTCAGCTTTGCGGAATTAAGCGCACTCTTAGCACCCCACTTTGAGGTTCATGTGTTTGAGCACAACTATGAAAAAATCATTCCCTGGGATAACGCCTCTGGAAACGCTATTTTTGTCTGCGTGAAAAAATAAACCCTACTTGCTCCTGCAAATCACCCTCTGCAGTTTGGCCACACATGGCCGAAATTGTCCCCTTTGTGACCGACCAACGCATCGTTGGTAGAATGCGTATCGGCTAATCTGGAACCTCACTTCAACACAATGAGATTAGCCATGATCCAGCCTAAAACCGCATTGTTATTAATTGATGTTCAAGCCTCGTTCCCGGCCCGCGATTACTGGGTAGAATCACTGGCTCAGACGTGGCGACCCAAGCAGCGTGCGGTACTGAATGCAGCTCAGGCCAACGATATACCGGTCGTGCGCATTCTGCATGAAGAACCCGGCAGCCAAGGGGCCTTCGACCCTGATGGTGACCTCATTTGTCCGCTTGATGACTTTAACGATGAAGTGGCGGTGACCTTTCATAAGCGTGTACATAATGCCTTCAGCGATACCTCACTAGAAAAATGGTTACGGGAGCGAGGCATTGAACGGCTGGCGATTAGCGGTATTCGTACCGAGCAATGCTGCGAAACCACCGCACGGGTGGCGTCAGACTTAGGGTTTAGCGTCGACTTTATCAGCGATGCTACCCTAACGTTCCCCATGACACGCCACGGCATCATCTGGTCAGCAGATGATATTAAGGCACGCACCGAACTGGTACTTGAAGACCGCTTTGCGCGTATTATCAGTACACAAGACATGATCAACGAATGGCAAAACCCACGTGAGTGAAGAGCAACAACATAGCCACCCGCCATCCCCAAGAGCCACCACTCTGCGGGTGGCGGTATTGATGATGCCCGGCCAGGTGCCACTTGATTTGGTTGGCCCACTTCAGGTCTTACAGTGTGCTGACCGGCTTTCGATAGACGTTCAGGTGCGCTATCTCGGCCCCCAAGCGGCCATGCAGTGGCTAGGGCCGCTTACCCTTAGCGGCATCGACCCCTTGCCTGAACAGCTTCCTACTCAAGATTTACTGCTGATTCCTGGGCAGTACCGCAATAGCCTTGAGCCATTGACGCAGCAAGAGTGTGTCGCTTGGCTCAAGTCGAATGTCCACTATGCAAATACGCTGATGACCGTTTGCTCGGGCACGCTATTACTGGCAGACGCGGGCCTGTTAGAGGGGCGACGCTGTACCACTCACCACACGCTAATTGAACAGCTACAAGCCAAAGCCCCACAAGCAAAGGTACAACGTGATTGCATCTTTACCGAGGACGGGCGCTATTTAACCAGCGCAGGGATTTCGACCGGCATTGATACCATGCTGTACTGGCTTACCCGTGCTTGCGGCCACTCGCTGGCGCTGGCGGTAGCGCGAGAGATGGTGCTGTATCTTCGCCGCAGTGGTCAGGAGCCTCAACTGGGCGCCTGGCTTGAGGGTCGCAATCATGTGGATGAACGGCTGCATCGCGTTCAAGATGCAATATGTGCCGCCCCTTCGCAAATCTGGCGTCTCGAAACATTGGCGGCTCAGGCAGCCATGAGCGAGCGTCATTTTCGGCGCCAATTCAAAAGCCTCACCGGCATGCTGGTCGGCGACTACATTATGGGGTTGCGCCTGCAGCGAGCCAAAGCGTTAATGACCGAAACGACGTGGACGCTAGCGCGTATCGCCGAAGCGTCTGGATTCGGCGATGAACGGCAGCTAAGGCGCAGCTGGGCTCGCCAGGAAAAAGCGCCGCCTAGTGTATGGCGCCGGGCCAGCTCCCAGACGCGGCGTGATTGAGTTAATGTGAGCCATCATTAAAAAAACATACCATTGGTTGACGCCATGACCGAATTCATCTTGCCAAGCAACGCCAACTATCTTAATTTTCGGCATCGCCTGCCTGATAAACGCTTAGCCCCATGGGTTCAGTGCCTTTGGTCAATGGGTCGCCCAGGGCATCTCACTGAATCAAGAACCGAAAAGTTCTACCCAGATGCCGGTGCTAGCCTCAGCATCAAGCTCACCAGCCCCCACCCCATTATCACGCTCTGTTTCAACAAAACCACGTTGATAGAGACACTCGACACCACCGCACCTTGTCTGGGCATTCGTTTTAAGGCAGCCGGCACCCACTGCTTGCTGGGTTTGCTACCCGAAGCATTCACAGATACACACTACCGCTTGGAGAACGAGCTTGAACCATTAGGATTGCAAGGATTAATACCTGTGGTAGAGCGCCTCTACCATTTGGACTCGCAACAGGGCCTACGCCTGCTGGAAACATGGTTGTTACATCGACTAGAGAGCCAGCCACCCACCAATAGCCGTATCAATACGATTGTTCAAGCTATTGGAGCACTTCAGCTTCCGCCCCAACAGTTAGGCGCCACGCTCGGGTTTACTCGACGTACTCTGGAGCGCAAATTAAAACGTGAAGTGGGCGTTACCCCAGGCCAATTAGTGGCCTATGCCCGACTGAACCGAGCCCGCCATGGACTGCTTGCAACCACGCTGCCCTTAACGGAAATAGCCCTACAATGCGGCTACTATGACCAAGCTCACTTCACCCATGCCTTCCAAACCCTCGCCTATGAAACGCCCGCCGCCTATCGCAAGCGCAAACTGTCGCAAATTTACAAGGCGTAAAACAACCTCGACGTTAAGCTGAGCTCTCAACTTACTCACCGAGGTCACCCACATGTCTACTCGTATCTCTCAACAGTCGGTGTATCGCCTTTGCCCACGCCTAGCTAAGCACCTTACTGCACTAGGCAACGTTGCCCCAGACTCAACGGTTAATCGCACGATAATCCACTTAGTCAATCTGCGTGTTTCGCAAATTAATCACTGCTGCTTTTGTCAGCACATGCATTCGCAAGAGGCCAGAGACGATGGCGAACACCAGGTTCGCTTAGACGTATTACCTGCTTGGCGTGAAGCACCCTGCTTTAGCACACAAGAGCGCGCCGCACTCGCCTGGGCCGAAGCACTAACACTGGTCAGCCAGCAAGCGGTGAGTGACAACGACTATCAAAACGCCCTAGCTGCGTTTGGTGAACAGGGGCTAATTGACCTCACCGCCATTATTATCCAAATCAACAGTTGGAATCGAGTATCGGTGGGCTTTCAGTTTGCACCGGACATTAGTATTTAAGCACTGTGAGGCTCTTGAAAGTAATAGTTCAGATAAGGAAATAAAATGAACAGTGAGATAGCGCAGCATCAACAGCTACCTAACCTACTTGGCCTCTTATCAAGCTTATTTTTCTTCTTTGGCAGCCTTTTATTTCTTCCCGCTTTTGCGAGCTACGCAACCGTAGGCGTATGGTGTTTTGTAATGGGCTCACTCATCATGTTCATTATTTACGTGATGAGTATGAAAAATACTGGTAAGAAGCGCGTTTAATTGAGTAAACGTTCGACATTGATATAGCCGCTGGGTTTAAGCTACCTAGCGGTTATAAAAGTTGATGCGGCGAAAATTTCTTCAATGAAAAATTAATGGCACTAGTACTTAAGCTTTCGATATCCAGCACAATCCGACAGCCGATATCCATCTTCTCTAAACCATTAAGCTCTTTGAAGCTGACTTCGTAAAAGCTATTCCATTGGGATGCCTTATTAGGCATTTACCACCAACCTTCATTGAATCCATACACAGTGGGGTGCGAGCGCGTTTGGTGGTGGGTGTAGATGCCGCAATTTACGCAGAAGTAGTGCTTTGCGACACCTGAATTGAACTGATATAGCTTTAGATGCTCGGCGCCGCGGAGAATGCGAAGACAGCTCAAAGGTACATAGGCCATAACAGCGCCTTTGCGCCTGCAAATAGAGCAGTTACACCTTTTCGGGCCAACAAGCCCCTCAGGCAGATTGAGTTCGAACTCCACCATGCCGCAGTGGCATGTAGCTCTGTGATTAGGTTGAACTTTAACTCCACCCACTTGCTTGACCACAGCCTTCTCCCTCGTATCTATCGCTGGCGAGGCTTTATAAGTTAGCATCAACTTCTTTTAGCCCTAGAAGCACCGCTGCGCCAATCAAAAACGATCCAGATACCTTACCTAAGTACTGGCGCGCTGCTGACTTGAGTTTCGTACTGATCCATTCAGCTGATTTACCGTAGGAAAACAAGAAAACCGCACCCATGATGAGATACGTAGCACTCAGTATCGCAAACTGATGCAGGAGGAGCTCAGATGGGTTAATGAACTGTGGAAAAAGAGCAGCGAAAAAAATAACGGCTTTAGGGTTTGCGGCTGAAATGATAAAACCTTGCCAAAACAAGCTTTTTTTCGACCTCCCCTGATTCGCCACACCTACATGGCTCCCACTCTTTGAGAAGATCAACCGTAGGCCTAAGTACGATAAATATGCCACCCCCGCCCACTTCACAACGATAAAGAAATCACTGGATTGCTGAACAATGCTCACCAAACCTATCGAGGCGACAATCATTTGTAAAAAATTGGCTGACAAATCGCCAGCACGATAAATAGCGACCGTTGGAAGCCATTGCTAACGCTATTGGAAAGCATCAAAAGCTGGCTAGGGCCCGGTGTACTCATCAAAGTGAATACGGTGCTGACATACAGAAGCCAAAGCTCCGTTCCCATAGCCGATTACCCTAACATCTGAACTCGACAACCTTCCGCGGCTCCTTGGTTAGAAGCCTGTAGAATGGATGGTTAGCTCCCCTTTTCCTCGAGCAAGTCGACATAAGCGCCTTCAATGAGCTGGGATGGCTCGATACCGAGCTGATCCAATAGGCGGTGCGCGATCTCAACACCGAATTGTGATAACTCGCTGGAGGAAAGCACCACTTCAAGTTCAAGAAAGTGCCCAAGGCCCTCCACTCTATCGAGATGTACACGAGTCCTGTCAACAAGGTACAACGTGCGATGTTTCCGAACACGACCAACTTCACCATAAGCCAGCGCAAGCGTCTCTCGCAACGCCTCAGGCTCATCGGTTTGCGAGCGAACGTAAAACGATTCTTTCGGGCCTGCCTGATTGGCGCGTCGGTAAAAAATGAGTTCGCCGTGCTTTTCTGAAAATACCCGAAGCTTCAGCCGACCAGCCTCACATTGGAAGAAGGTATCGACTTGCACTATCTCGGTAGGCCCATTGTCCGCGGTCTTAGCCACCTTGGATTCGAGCGCTTCGATGTTGTCGATACGTGCTTTGATCTCAATATTTCTGGCCATGGTAAGTGCCTCCGCCGATTTCAGTGGCTTGTTGGGTGCAAACCCTTGAAATCTGCTGACTGGTCTATCAAGAGTCAATGCCCATTGGGCAAACAAAACTACAACACTTCCTTTAACAGTTTATAAAACTCATCCAACTCTTTCTTATCAAGTGGTTCAAGCAATGCGGCAGAAGCGTGTTTAAACGAAACTTGCGCATCTTCATAAGTTTTTGTCCCAGCAGTGGTAAGTGCCACCAGGCTGACTCTGGCATCACGAGGGTTTTCCTGCTTCTTAACCAGCCCTATTTTCTCCATAGGATTTAAAAGGCGAGTAACCCCTGATGGGCTCAACCCGACCTGTTCAGCAAGATCGCAACGGCGTACTTTTTGATTGGGTGCGGTGTATAGCTGATTGAGAACCAGATAATCGGACAGGCCAATACCATGCGCAGAAAGCGCACCGCCAATCCGTTTTTGGATTTTACTTTGCAGGTTGATGACACTTAACACCAATCCTGCCTCTATATTTTCCGGCATAGTCATTACTCTTGCGCAATGGTTGATCCCACAAACATATACTCAAATGCTTGCGCAGTCAAACATATTGCAATCAAATGGTCGTTAGTGGTTATTGATGACCGAGTGAAATGCCAGGTTAGCTGCTCTCATGCATGTATGCGCGAGGCTGACTCTCCTAATTCATGACAAAGAGAATTAGAATCCGTCCTTCATCTTCAGGATAAAATGCGACACGAAGGCACCACTGCTTCCCATTTCGAGAAAGGCATTAACGCTAAAGCCTACCTGCACCGATGCTTATATAGCGCAATTTTGCTGCTTTCATTCCCAAAAAATTGAATTAATTGTTTTCTAGGCTTTGAGGTTGGGTGGGGTGGCCCAAAGCTGCACCTCGATATAGAGCTCAAAATCTGTTTCCCAATAGCGTTCAGGCCAGATTTTCAATGTCATATTCGCCCATACCGCCATTGGCTCTATAGGCATTACACTTTCCTGTTAGACCGACAATAACCGCTCGATCGACACCTGTTAAAACGTCATATCGAAACAGAAGCTGGCCTATACCGCATGATACAAGGTACTGCAGCTAGTATATGAATTCAGGCCATGAAGCTCAGGACTCAGAGATTGAAGCCTCCTGGTTTGGCCGCAACTGAAGCTGGATGCCGAGTAAGAAGTTTCGCAACACCTGGTCTTTGCATTCTCGATAATTCTTATGGCTGGGCTTGCGGAAAAACGCGCTTAATTCATGGTTACTTAGATTGAAGCCAGCCAGTTCAAAAGCAGCCAAAATATCATCAGCCTTTAAATTCAGCGCAATACGCAGCTTCTGAAACACCATATTGTTGTTTAACTGCGATTCTGGCACGGGCTGTGGCCCTTCGCGTTTACCACGCTTAAAGCTAATAAAGCCGTTCAAAAACGCCGCTAGCTCTTTGTTCTTCATGGTGACAAAGGCATCGTCGTCATCCTTTTTCAGCCAGGCCGTTACCTGCTCTTGAGCCACGCTGACCTCTGCCAAGGCGAAGATATCCACGATGGTGCTGTCTTTTAAATCAAAGGTGTAACGTATACGGCGAAAAATATCGTTATTGGTCAAAATAGTGTCCCTAGTCTTAGGCAAACCCAGCACAATCAGGCTTTATGTGCATCTACGTTTATCGTGATATATGATTAAAACCAGCAGCTTAAATAAACTAGGCTTTGTACGAAAACTGCCTGCGCTCGCCAATACGGCGTTAAAAATCACCTCAAAATGCTCATTTACAACCCGTAAACTCCGCTTTTTCGTTGATTTTAGCCTTGTCTAGCCTTCGCTCGCCGACTTTTCGTACAAACCCTAACCTGTGGTCAGTTTTCCAAGCAGCTCGTCAATTTCGTCTTTCAGCTCGCCATCTTCAATTTTATTGGCGGTGGCTTGGGCATTTTTAAGATTACTGATAGCCGCGTCGGTCTGGCCCAGCTCAACCTGCAACTTCGCCATGGAGAACGCGATGGATGACATGTGATCCTTCGAGTTAACTGCAACGGCCTTTTCAAAGGCTTTTTCGTAGACTGCCAACGCCTCATCCAGCTCTTCCGTGAAGTCAGCCAATGTTTCCCACTGCTCTGGATGATCTTTATCGGTGCTCTCATTCTCGGTGCAAATAGCTTCCAGCTCCGCATAGAGCGCATCAAAAGCCTCTCTATCCTCTTTATCAGCAGCCTTCATGAGCTTTTCAGCGAGTTCGTAAACCGCCTTGTATATTTTGGTGTTAATCATGAACAACTGCCTTTTCTCTATTTAAAAATAGTAACAAGTAAACAAACCTGCTGAAAATCAACGTATGTAACGAAGCCACCCCACCGTCACCGGTGGCATTATACCCTTTGGGGATGGCTCTACGGGCGATCATTTTACGGTTTTGTGATGGGGTGTTGGTATGTTTTGCTTGAGTGGTCGTCTTAGCGGCTCACAACATAAGACCACTCATTAAAAACATTGAAAGGCATTTCAGACTTCAAAAGCAAAAATTCAGACTGCAATCAACGGCTTGGCCTCTGCAATGCCTGGTTAAGCGATTCCAAACTATCAGAGCCACCATCTAAACGAACACAACCATCTGATTCTGACGCCCAAGAAGCCGATGAAGAAAGGTGAAGATGAATAGATATTTGCGACGCAGTCTCATCATTCAGCAAACCAGCGGGAACCCATACCAACCCCGTGTCTCTCAGTTGGTTGGGTACCAGACTACCGCAGACCGAACAAAAATCATTTCGATAGCCGGTTGGCTTCTGAAAAGTACTGATTTTGGACTGACCAGAAAGCCAGCGGAAGCTATCCGTTTTTACAAAAGTGGCCGTATTCGACGCAGACCCTGTCGCTTTGCGACACAGAGAGCAGTGACATTGATAGAAGCTCGGCAGTTCCCCTTCGATTTCGAACTTAATCTCCCCACACAGACATTCACCGTTCACCGAATATTCCTTAATACTTTACGCCATCGATTACAAACAGCAGCTAATAGCTACACGCTGTTAACAGTAGTGTTCCATGATGAATTCAGGATGGCCAGTTTGTTCGTCAATCTGCTCACTTAATTCAATAAAGCCATGTTTTTTATAAAAACTGATGCTTGAAGCGTTCTGCCTATAGACACTTAGCTGTAAACACGCCCTTCTGCTCTTAGCATCTTCAATCAACGCTGACCCTATACCATTTCCCTGCAGGCTTGGTCGCACAAAAACTGCTGCCAACGTATTTCCATAGAGGCAGTAAAACCCGACTACCTGCCCATCAGCCTCAAATACAAAGGCCTCTGATGCAGGGATGTATATATCCCGCATTTCGCTAACTTTTGACTGCCAAAATTTAGAACCAACAAAGGAGTGGGCTTCAATTGATGCTGAAAGCCAGATATCCAAAATTTGTTCAATATCCGCCTCACGGTATTTACGAATCATCTAAATGTTCCTAATGATGGTCAATGGCGCCAAAGGCAGTATTGGAAAGCTGCCTAGCCCTGGATAAAGTTTCACCTGAACCAGCGCTAGGCAGCTTCATAAATTTAAGCAAGAATACTTTGTCTTCCTTAGGGTCAATCCGCTCCTTCCAGAGGAGTAATTAGCTCTCTTCACTTCCTAATAGCCTTTTTGCTTCCAAGTCCCACTGAAAGCCCCGGGAATTTTAACAGATTATTCAAAAGATATTTCATGGTGCATCAAAGCTAAATCTATTACGGTTCAGCACCCCGGAGGGTGCTGAACTGCTTATTAAGTGGCATCTTGATTTAAATTCCGCTCGGCCGGGATATCGCTCAGGTATTCGACAAACTCCACTTCAAACCCAGCCGGATCGACAAAATAGACATTTTTCCGAAACGGCTCTACAGCTCCTGGTTTCGCAATGGCATAACCAGCGTTATTTAACCTAGCCACAACGGCATCCAGGTTATCGGTCACATAGGCAAAATGAGCCAAGCCAACGCTGTGGCCTTTCAAATCGCGATTCGCCCCTTCGCCGTGATCGCTTAGCGCCAGGTAATGTTGGTCGTCACCAAAGTGCACCCATTTACGCGGTTTGCCATACCACTCGCCATGGCCTTCATCGCGTACCCGCCAATGCGGGAATACAGCGCGGTAAAAATCCAGCATGGCATCCATATCATCAACGACTAGATTCACGTGTTCCAAGTACATAAGTGTCTCCTTGCATTAAGTGAAATGGCAGGATAAAACCTCAACTTCACTTGAGGTAAAGCTGTTTTTGGAAAAAAATGGCAAAAAAGATTCAGGAGTGCGTGATGGCAGAGGCAATTTGGAGTGTTGGCAAGGTGGCAAAGCGTTGCGGCATTAACGTCAGTACCTTGCACTTTTACGAGCAGCAAGGTCTGATCCATAGCTGGCGCAATGCAGGCAACCAGCGCCGTTATAAACCGGAAGTGCTAAGGCGAATTTCGGTGATCAAAGCCGCGCAGAAAGTCGGCGTGAGCCTGGAAGAGATCAAGCGAGCCTTTGAATCACTGCCCAATAACCGCACACCGACGGTTGAAGACTGGCAGCAGCTTTCAAAAAACTGGCAGCAGATGCTCGATGGCCGGATTGCTTATCTGCAAAAGCTGCGTGATAACTTGGCAGGCTGTATCGGCTGCGGCTGCCTGAGCATGACAAGTTGCCCACTTTATAACCCGGACGACAAGCTGGCTGAGCTCGGTAGCGGCCCGGTGCTTTTGGATCGGGCTGAGCAGCAGGCAGGGGTTGATCGATAAGCTAGTTAACATGCACAAACCGCCTGATGCTTGTTGATGTTAGAATTGCGAATCCAAGGATTGGCTTCTAGCATCTCAATCAGCCTCCGTTTCAGCGATCGGCTGCTTTTACCCTATACTGCTCCATCTTTTATTTTCGACACACCTTACGACACTCTGTCAGGGCGCCTTATGCCATTTGCAAAACTAGGATTATCCACGCCTCTTGTTCAAGCGATTACCGAACTAGGTTACCAAACGCCAACGCCCATTCAGGAACAAGCGATTCCTGCCATTCTTTCGGGTAACGACTTAATCGCCACCGCACAAACAGGAACGGGCAAAACCGCCGCCTTTGTTCTGCCTTTGCTAGAGCGATTCAGCAACGCGGGAACGTTACGCGGTAAACGCATACGTGCGCTGATTCTCGTGCCAACCCGTGAGTTAGCGGTTCAGGTCGAAGCCAACGTGGCTCAATACGCTAAACATACGCACTTAACCTCTATGGCGATGTATGGCGGTGTGGATACCGAAGCTCAAAAAGAGCGCCTAATCAAAGGAGTAGATATTCTAGTCGCCACGCCGGGCAGATTGCTTGATTTGGCGCACCAGCGTGCGCTGCACTTTGATGAACTTAACGTCATGGTATTGGACGAAGCGGACCGAATGGTCGACATGGGTTTTGTCGACGATATCTATAAAATCATCGAACGCCTGCCTGAAGACCGTCAGAACCTACTGTTCTCGGCCACCATGACAGACGACGTTCGCGCCCTCGCCTACGATTTTTCAGATAGCAAGATGACCGATCTAGCGGCTGAAATATCCATTTCTCCCAACATCCGCGCCGCCGCTAATGTCCAACAATGGCTAATCACAGTCGACAAAGACACCAAGTCCGCCTTGTTGAGCCACTTGATCAACGAACAAAAGTGGGAACAGGCGCTTATTTTTACCGAGAAAAAACACAATGCAGCCAAGCTTGTTGCTCAACTGGAAAAACGCGGCATCACAGCGGATTCCATTCATGGCGATAGAAGCCAAGCGATGCGCGAAAAGATTCTGGCTCAGTTCAAAACCGGCGAATTAAAGTACTTGGTCGCCACGGGGGTTGCCGCGCGAGGTTTGGATATTGGCGAACTGAGCCGTGTGGTGAATTATGATTTACCCTTTAAGCCAGAAGAGTACATCCACCGCATTGGCCGTACCGGCCGCGCGGGCGCCTCAGGGGAAGCCATCTCTTTAGTCGACATGAGTGACTTTAAAAATCTTTGTGCCATTGAAAGACGGTTAAAAAGCATTATTGAGCGCAAAGAGATTACAGGCTTTCCGGTTCGCAAAGCAGTACCCGAGTCAAACTTAAACTATAATAAACAAAGTAATCGTTAATACTTACCAAGGAAGCTCACCTCTTAAAAAATCAAAGGTGAGCTTTTTTATTATAGGCATTTCACGAGGCTGGTAAAAACGCATCTAACAGCTCGGCATTCGTTGGATATTTATCCAATAACTCAAGCAACTTCTGCGCGCCTTCTACTGGCTTAAGCGTTGTAAGCGCTCTCCGCAATGTGCGTACTTTTTCAATATCCTTTGCATCAATCAACAACTCTTCTCGACGGGTACTGCTTTTGGCTATATCTATCGCGGGGAAAATCCGTTGATTGGCCACATCCCGGGATAACACGAGCTCCATATTGCCCGTGCCTTTGAACTCCTCGAAAATCACCTGATCCATACGGCTTCCCGTATCCACCAGCACCGTGGCCAGAATGGTGAGCGATCCGCCGTTTTCGATCTTTCTCGCGGCGCCAAACAGTTTGCGTGGTATTTCCATCGCTCGGGAATCCAGCCCACCCGACATAGTGCGACCATTGCCTCGCTGCTCGGCATTATGAACACGCGAGAGTCTGGTAAGAGAATCGATCACAATCATCACATTATGACCGTCGCCTGCTTGCTTACGCGCCGTCTCAAGAAGCTTATCTGCCATATTGACATGGTGTGTGTAGCTTTCGTCTGAAGATGATGCATGGACTTCTGCCGAAACACTGCGCTTAAAGTCTGTCACTTCTTCAGGGCGCTCATCAATCAGCAAGGCATACAGCTTTATATCAGGATGGGCTTCTGCCACGGCCTGACAGATGTGTTTTAACATCGTCGTTTTGCCAGAGCCCGGCGGCGCCACTATCAACCCACGTTGCCCCATCCCAATGGGCGTAATCAAATCCATCGCTCGCATAGTGCGCTGCTTAGAACCAGGTTCTAAATAAATGCGTGGGGAAGGATGAATAGCGACGCCATTTAAAAAACGTTTTTCGGGATCATTGGGGAATTGATCTTCATCTTCGTCGGTGGGCTTGGAATCTACCTGCCTTTTCGCCTTCAAACCTAGTGTTTTTCTCGTCATAATATCGATGAATCACCTTGAATAACCTGGATTTATAGATTAATGAATTTATAAAATAGCTGCATCATAGACAGCCGACTGGTCGCATCGTTGCGGTACTTGGGGTGGAAAACGGGTAAGTCTAACTGGTGCTCAAAGGTAGCGGGTTGGAGCTAATCTTGGTAGTAGTTCACCACCATGGCGTTTGATCATGGTTATAGGGCTTGAAGCGCTGCATGCTGGCCGCTCCTCGTCTGTTTCCACGTTCCTACCAAAACTTAGGCATCAGTGGGGTTTTCTGCAGTCTCAACGCGCGCAAAACGTGCTAATAAAGCTTGGCTAAGATTGGTGAGGCACGAGCCAAGCCAAGCTTTATTAGTCCATGCGTTGATGCGTTTTTATGTGCTGATTAAAACACCAACTCTTTAGAATATTTATTCCTCCACAATTGATCTTGAGCTTTTGCTTTGATTTTACAGCTAATCCCTTTTTCAATAATCTCATTTATTACAGCTTCAGGTATAAACAACTGATGCGACTGAAAAGCTTCTAACTCAACCGGATAATTATATTCAACTCCGTACTGAGAAGGACAGCAATGTACCCAGCCTACAGAGTTAGACCAATTTCTGTATTTTAAAAGATGAAGCAGCTTTTTAAATATTGTTTTATTTTCAGATTGATACAATAGATCCAAGCCTGCCAGATGAATTTTGTGAGAAGAATGATTTCTAACGATAATATAGAGCCCTTCCACGTAATCACCATCCTTTTCTTCCATCCCGTGAAGTAAATCGACCTTAAATTTAGGCGTTGCTTTGGCAATGTTCCAAATAAACACGAGTGTTGAGAGACAGGCTGCGTAAATCGCTAATATTTCCGTGATTTTCAATGAAACTCCCTAAAGCACATAACGCCCAACAAGCTGTGCGGCACAAACAAAGCACAATGCAGCTTGCATCCGAACGAGCGAATTGTTATGCATTTTCATCTCGCCTTTGCCTTCTGCGCTCTGCTGCAATCCGGATTCGCTCGGGCTCGGTATAGATACGTTCAAGCAAGATACGTGTGAAATCTAATAAATCCTCGGCATCTGCTTTACGAAGAGTTCCAGCATGCGCGCCATCGTTACCATCCTCGCGAACGCACGTCGAAAGCTCCCTAAGACTTTCTGGTAATAACTGATTATCGAAAAGCCAAGGTAAACGGAGACCAAGGTTTCGACGTGTTCGCTGATTTAGCCCGTCTATATCCTGCTCCGGCAATAATCCTTTCGTCACAAGATCAATACATAAACGGAACATAGTTCCAGCAGCATTCCAACAATCAACTTTTAAGCATGTTGAGCCTTCTATAAACACGTTATTAATAGCATCTGGCACATACTCAGGTGCTTCTACTTCCGCTCGATCTTTTAACGTTATAATTCCTTCGATTCGTACGTATAGATTGACTGCGTGATCAATATTTATAAGCCCAGTTTTATGGAGAGATTTGTAATCTGCATTAACTTCATCAGCAAGAACAAAAACAGTTGAACGATGGCACTGTCGGCAAATGGCAAAAGTTTCATACCAATACTGCCAGTCATACTCAGTTCTGGTATGAATAGCGCTCAATAGATCGAATGAAATTCGACTTGATCCACAACGAGGGCAGTCTGCAACTAGCTCAGCCATAATTCATCTCTCATCTCTTTAATGCATAACAGTGATTAGACGGTGCGTTCTGATATGAATTAATGCGATACACTCTTCAGTATTCTTATAGCGCACACAAAAAAACCCTAACCAACTGATATTTAATAAAATTAATAACAATTCAGCAGCATATTCAAAATTCGAAGGCGCCCGTTCTGGTGTTCTAATCATACTCTATTCATAAAATTGGCTGAGGTCACGCAGCTTTGCAGAAAAGTTGAGCTGGAGCAGGCTTTGGGCAGCTAAGTTGCCTTCTCGCCGGGCCGCCGCTGCGGGCGCCTTTTGGCTCATTCCTCGCCAAGCGTTACACCACGTTAAGGGGCAGCTAGATTGCTTATGTGGCTGAGTCTTCGCGAGCTAAAGCTCCCTCCCACAACATCGGTGCAGGATCTCGATTCAGTGGCAGGGTTGGCTTATTGGACGGGGTCTTCGCGCGCTGAAGCGCCCTCCCACAAAACCAGTGCAGTGTGGGCTTGCGGGAGGCGCTGCGTGCTTAGGCTTTGAGGACGTAGCTCAGTGTCTCGACTACCTGATCCGTCGTGGTACACCAGGCGTTCGCGCTGGCATCGACTTCTTTCAGCGGGTGGATGATATCTTCGCTGTGTAGGGTGATGTAGGGCTTGGCGAGTGCGGCGCAGTAACCTGCGTCGAAGGCGGCGTTCCACTGTTTGTACTGGTCGCCGAAGCGTACAACGACCAGATCCGCCTGCTCGATCATGGTGCGGGTGCGGATGGCGTTGACCTTGGATGACTGATGGTCGCGCCAGAAGCCATTTTCCGGCTTGCCCAGG
>TARA_R100001369_G_scaffold5286_2_pt1 | contig 54863 bp, 49 predicted proteins | sample TARA_R100001369 | Tara Oceans TARA_R100001369 (sample SAMEA2621528) | marine metagenome | biome: marine biome (ENVO:00000447); feature: surface water layer (ENVO:00002042); material: "saline water (ENVO:00002010), including plankton (ENVO:xxxxxxxx)" | depth 5 m
TACCGGCAATAATTTGTAATTCCGGGTAGTCTTTACGAGTTTGCTTAACGCGGTCTAAAACGCCCTGAGAGTGCCCGTGCGAAGTATCAATAAGCAATACATCAACGCCCGCCTCAACCAGTAATTGAATACGTTCTTCTGTGCCCGCGCCAACACCGACAGCAGCACCAACACGCAATGAGCCCAGTTCATCTTTACAAGCGTTCGGTTTGTTTTCCGCTTTTTCAAAGTCTTTCAGGGTGATCATACCCTTCAACTTGTGCGCGTCATCCACAACCAGAATTTTTTCAATACGGTGTTTGTGCATAAGCTGAAGAATTTCTTCGCTTTTTGCCGTTTCGTGCACAGTGACCAGGCGATCATTGCCGGTCATTACGTGGCGAATTTCTTTGCTGTCGTCGTCTTCAAAACGCGTATCCCGACCGGTAACAATACCAACCAAGTCGCCATTACCTTCAACCACAGGAAAACCCTGAAAGCCATGCTCGGCAGTCAGCTTTTTAATTTCACCAATGGTGGTAGTAGGTCTTACGGTAACCGGGTCAGAGACCATGCCACTTTCGTATTTTTTAACTTTACGAACGTGCGCGGCTTGTTGCTCTGCGGTCATATTTTTGTGGATAAATCCGAGCCCGCCTTCCTGCGCCAGCGCAATTGCCAGTGCCGATTCAGTAACGGTATCCATCGCAGCTGAAACCAAAGGAATATTTAAAGAAATTCCACGCGTTAATTGCGTGCGTAAATCAGCGGTATGGGGGAGAACTTCGGAATGACCGGGAACGAGCAAAACGTCGTCAAAGGTCAAGGCTTCTTGGGCAATTCGCAGCATGTGCAACACTCCGTGACTGGATTCATGTTGCGGGTGGATTTTACCCGTTTAGTGCGTGGAATGCAAGTAGCCTGACTACGTTGATTTCGTAGCCTGACGTTTACGTCAGGAAAGATATCTCACCTGACATGAATGTCAGGCTACATACCACTGACTGATGAAAGTAATCGCTCAGAACCAGGAACCACCACACTATCAAAGTATTCTTTTTTCACCCCCATAGCTTCTGCTTCTTTTCTATAGGTATCATGATTATTCAGAAGGTTCTGAAGTGCCCGCCTTAAGCTGTTATTTACGGCATCAATTCCATAATGGGTGTGAGCTTCCGCGTACGCCTCGGGTGGTATCTCCCCCCAGTTTTCAAACATAACAATCAAATCAAATATGTCTTTATAAGGTTTCTGCATCCACCTATCAGCATTTGCCAGAAGCTTGGTGATAAAACATGAAGTACGGTCAATAAAAGGCACATTAAATAAATCTGCTTCATTCCCTTTTTCTAACGCATAGTTATCAAAAGCTACGAACTCAAGCTTAATTCTCACACCATCAACATCCAGAAAGGTGCGCACACCATATCTATCAAACGAAATATCGCGAGAATAAATAAAATCCTCTTTTACCAGCTCACCTAGCGTTCTATTAGTTACCTGTTCTCTTACCGCTCGAAATGATTTTTTGTCTCTACAAAGAAAATCGATATCAACAGACTCACGATACTCGCCAAGCTCAAGAGCAATGCGAGTGCCACCGCCAAAAAGAATTGAGTGTTCCGTTAAGTAATGGCTATTAAAATTAACCAGGCAACGCTGAATTAACTGGTGGTGTTTACGCTGGTAAGTGCTCATAAATTTTTACGCTGCACTTGGGAGAAAACCGCCTGCATCTTTTGCCAATTTATCAATTAGCTGACGCTCGCGCTTAAGCAATTGCCTTTCTTCGACAAAACGCCAGCGAGTTTCATAAATATCCAATGCTTCTTTAGGCGTTAAGTATTTCGTATTGGTATCCCACAGAAGCTTGTCGAGCTCTGGATAATAAGCACGATCAATCTTGTCCATCAAGCCTCCGCTTACTCTTAAATATTGATACTAGTTAGTCTAATTAAGTGATTAGTATTTGTCCACTAGGGTATCCAGCACACACCGCCTTTTAACTGGGGTTCAGGCTCGGGAATAAACTGACAAGTAGAATAGCCTGTTTGAGCATCTTTTTCGGCCTTCTTATTGTAGCGATGCACAGCATCCAGCAGTTCTCTCTCATCGGTAATGGTTTCACTACTGTACACCACATAACTCGCTGGCCCACCACATGCCTTTTTACCTATTGGCAGTACCTTACAGCTATCTATACTTTGCGCTTCCGGTTTACCAATAAGTTCTGTAATATCGGCCATAGTAACCGGAGTATCTGTTGCTGACTGAGCGGTGCTGCAACCCGCCAATAGCGCAGCTGTTGCAAAAGCTAAAAGTAGTTTCATGTGTTTCACCTATAGGTTCCTTTCAATCTGCTCAAGCCGCTCAGCTAACCAGACTTTAATAATAGATTGTCTTGTTACTCCAATGCGGGCAGCCTCTTCATCTAAAGAGTCTAGCATCCATTCAGGAAAATCCACATTCACTCGCTTTTGTTTGCGCATGGGTCTTTTCGCCTTTTCCAGCTCAAGCTCATCCATAACGTCTTCATCTGAATCAAACTTTTTGTCAAATTCACTCGCTTTCATAAAGCTTCACCTCACTATGCCTAGAGCGTCTGACAGAAATAATTCTGATTGCTCTTGTTCGATAAGTAATCACAGCTGACCAATGCTTTCCTTTGTACTTAGCTATAACTAAATAACGCTTTTCATCTTCAGTTTTAGCCGGAATTTCAATTAACTCCGGGTCATTCCAAAGAGATTGAGCAGAGTAAAAATCAATTCCATGCTTTTGCATGTTTGATAAACTCTTTGCTCCATCAAACTCGAAAACCAACATTAAATATATACCATTTATGAATAAAAATTAAACTTAAATGGTATTAAAACGTCATTACTAAATCACCCGACGAAAGCGTATTTAGTCATGAGATATTACATCAACGACAGAAACATAAAATCACCGATACCGATTAATTTATATTGAAAAACACTAAAAACGACATACAGTCACTTTATTCGGTGAATAAAAGGAGATGGTATGCCTTGTATCTACACAAGCGAAATCTTATAACAAAAACCTAACGTAACAAGCATTCAAAAAACACAATCTATCTGCTGGCAGCCCCCAAAATCATGCGCTAAAGTGAAGCTACATACACTTTTGTAAAAAGTGTTTTAGCAACAATAAGAGGTAGTACCATGCGTTTTAAACAGTCCCTTTTAGTCTTAGCAATATCCGGCGCGCTCACGGCGTGTGGCGGAAGCTCAAGCGACTCTACCAACGACAATACAAGCGGCGAAAACAACAACGGCGACACATCAACCACAACAACGACCGTTGTCAGCGAAGGTGTGATCACTGGCTTTGGCAGTGTGTATGTCAATGGCCAGCGATACGGCTCTGACAATGCCACTATCGCGGTCGGTAACTCGCCAGCAGCCGATGAAGCGCAACTAAGAGTGGGCATGGTAGTCACTGTCGCCGCTTCTGCATCCGATGACGGCAACGACCCGGAGGCAGAGCAAATCACTTATGAAGAAAGCCTGCAAGGCCCGGTTGCCTTCATTGACAGAGAAGCAGAGCAAATTGAGGTACTGGGTCAAACGGTTATTTATGATGAGTTAACTGAGTTTGAAGAAGCCGATATTAACACTTTAACCATTGGCGATTTTGTCGAAATAAGCGGCTACGTCAATGAAGACGGTGCGTTTTACGCTACCCTGGTTGAGCTGGAAAACGATGAAACGGAAATTAAGCTCAAAGGCAACGTTGCCAATTTAAACACAGACACTGAAACGTTTACGCTGGGTGAGTTAACCATTAACTATTCTGCAGCAGAATTTGACGATATGAACGCCGACGACCTTGCTGACGGACTGTTCGTGAAAGTCGAAGGCGAAGCTTACGATAATGAGTCCATGACCCTCACGGCAGATGAGGTCGAGAACAAAGAGCAGAATGGCCTCGACGAAGACACCGATGAAATCACCATTGCCGGTATCGTTAAAAACTATGACGCCGATGCCGGAACGTTCTCAGTAAATCAATACGACTTCGTCTTGGGTGAAAGCACTGAGTTTGAAGACGGCACTGCCGATACCTTAGCCAACGGTATTATCGTAAAAGTCGAAGCCGAGTTTGACGGTGAGCAGTTGGTTGCCGATGAGATAGAGTTCAAGGCCCGGAACGCGCGCAGTAAAGTCGAAGGTCAAGTAACAGACATTGACAGTGAAGCCATGACGTTTGTGCTTAATGGGACAACCTTTAGTATCACACCAGAGACCCAGTATGAGGATGAATCGGACTTAGACGAGCGCCGCTTCACATTTGAAAACATTGCTGCTAACGACTGGCTGAAGGTCGTCTCGCGTCAGAACCAAGAAGGCGATACGGTTGCACTGAAAGTAAAACGCATTGACGAAGATGACCGCGACGGCGAAGTGAAAGGCCGCGTGACGGATGTTACGACCGACGGTATGCGTGTCGCAAATGTCGCCGTACGTTTTGCCGACAACGTAGAATTTGAAGACGATGACGGCACAATTTCTATTGATGACTTTATTGCATTAGTCGAAAGCCGTAATGCGGTTATTGTGGAAGCCGAACGTGAATACGTTAACGGCTCGCTACTGGCCACTGAAGTTGAGATTGAAAACGTTAGCGGAGAGGATGACGATAGTGACGATGAACGTCCTGGCAATACAGGCAAAGCAGAATTTGAGGGCGCCGTAGAATCTATTGAAGGTGAGTTTGTTTTTGTGAACGGCAAAAAGCTTCGCTTTGCTGAAGACGCAGAGCTTGAATTCAACGATGGAAAAGTCGACGTCGCAACATTTATCGCAGCCCTTGAAGTCGGCACGGTTATTGAAATAGAAGGCCGCTGGGTTGAACAAAGCTACATCCTAGTAGAAGAAGCCGAAATCGAAAACGACAACGGCGAAGAATAATACCCTTCCAGTTACGCTTGGTTCAGTGGCTAAACCGCCACTGAACCAAGTTGCGCTTTAAACATTAAAAGCACTTTGCATGGTCAACTGCTCTGCTCGCCTTATTCCCCTTAAAATTATCCAAGATCCAAAAAAACCTCTGTGTTAACATTTAAATAATATATGCTTCATAAGTAATCTAGGTATTTAGTTAATTTCAGCGCATTCTGTAGGTTTCATGTCTAAATTGAGAAGAAACAGTTGTTATTTGATCGTCAATAACGACGGTCGCGTCATAGGTCAGTGCAACGGTAACCATGTTGATGGAACGCCGCCTGAACGCGTAACTGCTTACAGTAAACATACCCATGAAGCTGTTTCCTGGGATACTCTCATTCAAGACAAAAACGCTCCCGTTGAAGTTTATATAAACGCATTAGATAAACAGTTTGATGTAACCGCGACACCAATGACTATTGAAGGTATTCCATGCTGCCTGGTCGAATTTCTCAGTAATGACCCACACGGTTCTTGTTACTTATCATTGCCAAGCTCTCATCGACTCAATAGCATTATCGAAAGCACTGATGCTGGCACTTGGGAATGGAACGTACAAACTGATGAACTCATTATTAATGAGCGATGGGCGTCTATGGTCGGCTACACCATCGAGGAACTTAAACCAATCAGTACTAAAACCTGGCTCAGTATCCTCCATAAAGCTGACCATGAAAAGTTTCAGCGAGTTTTCCAGTCGCATGTTCTTGGCAAAACATCTTTTTACAGCGCAGATTTAAGACTAAAGCATAAACAAGGGCATGAGGTATGGATCAGGGATCACGGCAAAATTGTTACGCGCACTGAAGAAGGTGAGCCAGAGTGGTTCTCCGGAACGCATATTGATATTACAGAACTAAAACAGTTAGAGCGTGAACTTAAAAGCAGCCAAAAAACACTTCAAACTGCACAAGAAATAGCTCAGCTGGGCTATTGGTCTTTCACACTATCGGATAACTCATTGACCTGGTCACCCATTATTTTCAATATGCTTGGCCTCAGCCCTAAAACAACAGCAGCATCCCTGTCCTTGTTCAAAGAGCTGTTACACCCTGATGATGAGAATCTTTTTGAGGACAGCCGAGAGCGTTTATTTAATTCAAAAGTCTTCGATAAGACTCACCGTATCCGACACTCAGACGGACACTACTTATGGGTTCATATATATGCTCAATGGCAGCAAGATGGAGAGGTATTAGTTGGGACCATACATGACATTACCCAACAAAAAGAGCTGGAGCTAGAACTACTTAATCAATCACGTATTGACTCGTTAACGGGCCTAGCCAACCGGCGCTATTTTATTGAGCAAATTGAGCGCGCAATTACACGCTCAAAAAGAACATCAAGCCAGCTTTCTCTGCTGGTCATCGACGTTGACCTTTTCAAAAAGATAAATGACAGATTCGGTCACAGTACAGGCGACCGCGTCTTAGAGAAGTTGGCAAAAATTATGAGCGAAAGAGTTAGGAGCTCTGATCTTGTCGCCCGTATTGGTGGTGAAGAGTTTGCTGTCATGTTGCCAGATACCACTATTAATGACGCATTCAAACTCGCTGAAGAATTGAAAGAAGCCGTTAACTCTCAACCTATACAACTTAAAGACAATCAACTTTCTCTTTCTGTCACTATTGGAGTCAGCAGCCTATCTGACGAAAACTCAAACTGGTCCTCGCTCTATGGCGAAGCCGATAATGCCATGTATCAAGGCAAAAAAGACGGCCGAAACCGTGTTTTTATCACTAAGTAGTAGCGTTTTCCCAATAAAAGAGTGTTACTTTTAAATCGCGCAAACCCCGAGATCTGTCAGACGCTGGGTGCCATTGGGCTTTAGTGAAAAAGAGATATTCTCAGTTTTAGAATGGGATATATCGACGTACTATGATGAGTACGGAGAGGCCACCAATGGCGGGTATTACATTCTGCCTCGTTTCAACCACTACCAGCTGGCAGAGCGCCCTGAGTCTGAACCTTATGAGCCTCAGTCTGCAACAAAGTCTCAGTTAGAAAAGGTGGATGTCTCTAACACAGATAAATCAAGCAACTTGGGTTACACCATTGTGGATCCTCAGGCGGCAGCAACATCGACAAGCAAGCATTAATACTGCGTTGTGAATGACATAAATGTCAGGTCAGATCCGGCCCTGACGTTCACGTCAGGCTACCTCACCGGGCAATAAAATGCGGGTTCAAATAGTCTTCTTTTTGGTTATACAGCAGCGGGGCACCGGCAACGGTTGTAACTTCTCCGCCCGCTGCACCTAGTACCGCATGGGCTGCGGCGGTATCCCACTCACTTGTAGGTCCTAAGCGCGGATAAATGTCGGCTTTGCCTTCTGCTACCAGGCAAAATTTTAGCGAACTGCCTACTCCCAGCATCTCATACGGTTTGTCTAAAGCATCCAGCCAGTCGGTAGTTTCCTGCGACGGATGTGAACGCGAGCCTACTACGCGCAAGGTTTCCGACTTCCTCGAGGCAACGGAAATAACTTTGTCGTTTAAGAACGCTCCGCGGTCACGCTCGCCGGTGTACATAGCATTCAGAGCCGGAGCATACACCACTCCTAAAATGGGCACGCCCTTTTCTATCAAAGCAATGTTCACGGTAAACTCGTCGTTGCGCTTAATAAACTCTTTGGTGCCGTCAAGCGGGTCGACTAACCAATAGCGACACCAGTGCTTACGCTGCGCCCAGCTAATATTCGATGACTCTTCTGAAATAACCGGATACTGAATATCCAGAGCGCGCAAACCATCACAAATGATATTATGCGCGGCTAAGTCTGCTTTTGTCAGCGGGCTGTCGTCGGCTTTTTTCTGCACATCAAAGTCATCGCTTCGGTAAATGTCCATAATGGCAGCGCCAGCCTCGCGGGCTATTTCCTTTACTTCTTTAAGCATGAATCATTCCGTTAAGTCACGTCTGTAATGAAAATGGGTTGAGAAATTGAAGAGCTCAGAAATCATCATCAACGGCCTTTTGCGGTTTACGCGCTCTTTGCGGCAGCAGAGCAAGTTTCTCCTCGGTACGCTTAATGTTATTCGCTAATTTTGGAGAAGACAGTTCTGCATTGAATAGCGGCACACCGACAATACTGGCCACCTCGAATACGGCACCTATTTCACACTTAGGATCAGCCTTTTCAATACGCTGAAGCATACTTCTTGAAATACCTGCGCGCTCTGCAACTTCCTGAGTACTAAGCTTGCGCTCAATGCGCGCAGCACGAATAAGCCCAGACAGTAGAGTCAGGGCTTCTTTGGTGTATTGTGAGTAGGTACGTACTATAGATTTTGGCATGCAATTGATTTATATATAAACCATTAAACTGCTTAATGAGTTACTTATAAATCAATTTAGTTTGCAGCCGCGAGTTTGTCAAATGTTTTGCGGGCTTATCTCTTCGTAGCCTGATATTCATGTCAGTCTACATCGAAAACAAAAAAACCGCATTCAGGCAAAACCCGAATGCGGTTTTCACTTAATCATACTACAACTTAAAGTGTATGAGGCTTACGAAGGTTTTCCACAATCTCAACTTTAATGCTGTTAACACCGCTTACACTGCGTAACTCATCACGCAGTTTTAACATATTGGTGCCGTCAGGCGCTTTAAGCATAGCCAGGTTTAAACGTGAATAAACACGCTCAACCGTCAAACCAAATTGAGACGCTAAAGCATCAGCGTCAACATCACTAGCTAGAACAGTAATAATTCCTGATACATATGCCTTCTCACCAGTAATGCGGTTAATCATTTCAGTTCCGGCTAACAACACATTATCTTCATCTCCCGAAAGCTTTGCAGACTCAGGTAGCTTAGTGAAACTGTATTGCTGATAATCGCGCTTTGCATCCATTTGAGGTAATTGCTTTTTAGCCGGTTGTTGTTTTTTCATCGGCTCAGGAATTTCCTGTGCCGTGGCCGATACAGCAACTACGCCACTGACGGCCACCGCTAATAGTGCTTTTGTTAAATTCATATCACTTTGCTCCTATTAATGACCGAACGCACGAACGCTAACGGTTTCTAAAACTGAAGGTACTGAGTTGTTTGATACCGGTAGGCCACTAAGGTTCAAGTCTTCACCATTAGTATCAACGAAACGTACCGTCCATTCACCCGCGAGACTTTCACCATAAAAGGCATTTGCCAGAAATACAGTATCTTCAAGAATATATGGGCTACATTGGCCATTAGCACCAGCTAAAATTTCCTGACGACCCGACAGTAGCTGAGTAGTTGTACCCGCCGGAGAAGTTACTTCAATAGCTAAATCTGAACCTGCAGTACTGTAAAAAGAACAACCAGACCCATCAAAGTCTACGTTGCTAACCGTTAACGAGAACTGTAAGCCTTCTAGCGTCATGTCATCTTCGACAGTGAAACTATAACTGGCTCCATCAGCATCGTTATCAGGAATATCAATCGCTGTTTCTGGTGAGACATTCATCCAGTCAGTTTCAATTAGCTCAGCCATTGAACCGGCTTCCATTTCTTTTGCCATTGCGACAGCTGCACCTGCATTAACACGGCCAAAACCGTATTTCAGGTTAAACGGATAACCAGCCGAGTTTTCAATCCAGCCAGCGTCTGCAACAAACTCACCGCCGTTAACTTCAATAACAACAGCTTCGTCTTCTGCGTCTACTTGGTCAGCAGTATTTGCCATAATATGGCGAATTTCTCGCGCGCTCAGCGCAGGGTTTGCAGAGCCAATTAAAGCAACTACACCCGTCGTGTTAGGAGCCGCAGACGAGGTTCCATTAAAGGTACTAGTAAAGTTACACGACGGATTCTCCTCGTGACCCGGGGCATTAAAGTTGCTGAACGCTTCAAAATACCCAGGAGCTCCCGCTTGAGCATCAATTGCATCCTGATACGGGAAGCTACTATACCCCTGTAAACAAGTTGACTGGTCAGTTGTGACCATAGCCGGAGCAAATTCACCATATTCACCCGCTGGCGCAGAAATAAACGTATTAGCTCCCGCAGTTGAATAACTTGCGTGGTTACCATCAGAATTCACAGCTGCAACAGTTGTGGTATAGAAGTTAGAATTTGAAGGATCCATATTACCATTTAAGCAAGTAAGACCCGTGCTGATAGCACCATTTACAGCACATAATTCCCAAACACCACCGTCAAAGGAGTTGCCAGCCGACTTCACGTTAATAGCGCCAAGGCCATTACGTAACGCAGTCGCTGCGTACTTTTCAAACACTTCGTCCGTTGGAGATGTGTAATAAACATAAGGAGCTGAGTAACCGTAGCTGCGGTTATAAGCTATGATAGGATCGCTTTCAGAAACGCCGCTGCCTGGCAAACCATGGATTAAAGCTGAGTTCAGCTCGTTCTGATCAACATTTCCACCCAGGTAGTTAGCTCCGAACACTTGAGCCTGCGGAGCTACGCCGCGTCCACCCAGGCCATTTCCAGCAACGGCTGCAATCAAGCCCGCAACAGAGGTACCGTGATCACCGGTGTTGCTCAACGTATTAGTAGGATCCATTTTATTAGTTGCATCAGGATCAAAGTTTAATGACATATTTGGCGCAATATTGTCACGCAAATCCGGGTGCTGAATTTCCAAACCAGAATCAGCTACACCAACAATCATTCCCTGACCAAAAGCACCTTGCGCATAAGCTTCAATAACGTTCATGTCTTCGCCGGGAACATAAATGCTTTCATCAAAAAATTGGGCTAGCGCATCTTCTTCTGTCCAACCAAAATTGTTTACTAAGAAGTCCAATGCCGCCTGTGTTTGAGTGTAAGTTTTCTGACCGGTGTTATTTAAATGCCACTGCTGGTAAGCCAGCGGATCACTTTTAATAGTCGAGCTTTCAACCGTCACCGTTTCAGTGGTGCTTAATTCGCCGTCACTAACCGTAATTTCAATTGTCGCGGTTTCAGCACGCAACGGAATATACGTGAACTCCCCTTCACCATTAATTTCCACATTGCCTGGCGCAGTTCCGTCTTCAGGAGCCACAACCGATGCAGAATAAGTAACATCACTACCGTTAGGATCGGTAGCAGTTACTTGACCTGTCATAGGTTCCCACTGAGTTCCTTCTGCAGCAACTTCGACTGCCGAAACCGTTGGTGCGTAATTATCATCGTCACTGCCACCGCAGGCTGCTAACCCCATGACAACAGCAGCTGATAATGCCGTTAGTTTAAATTGTTTTATTGGCATTTTTACCTCGTTATTGTTGTTCCCCTTAAAGGAACGACACTATAACGAGACTGTTGTAATTTTGTAAATAAAAAATGTAACAAACCTTTAACGGAAACTTAATTTCAAAACAACAATCAGGCTACATAATCAAATCACCGCATACGCTGAATGATGGCGTCGGTACTCTCGTCAAAGGACTCGTCGCTTTCGCCGTCCAGTACGCGCAGTACGTCCATGGCAATTTTCTTGCCCTTTTCCACGCCGGGCTGGTCAAAGCTGTTCAGGCCCCAAATAACGCCCTGGGTAAACACTTTGTGCTCATAGGCGGCTATTAAGGCGCCAAAGCTCTCGGGGGTCAGTTCGTCCATTATCAGCAGGTTAGACGGGTGCCTGCCCGGATAATGGTCACTGGGTGAACCGGCATTCTCGCTGCCGTCCCACATTAAACGCCGGTGCGCCAGACAGTTGGCTACAGCCAAACGCTGCTGCTCTGCAAGACCACTGCGGGTAGCTTCCGAAAAGCCCGGGGCTTCGCGTTTAAGCACGGTGACAAAGTCCGCAGTAAACTGATCATAACCCTGATGCAAATGCTGGAAAAACGCGTGCTGTCCGTTAGGTCCAAAACCGCCCCAAATAATAGGGCCAGTGGGGTAATCAATGGCCTCATTCTCGGCAGTGTACTGCTTACCATTGCTTTCCATATCCAGCTGTTGCAGGTAGTTAGGTAACATACGTAAGCGACCGTCGTAAGGCAAAATGGCTAAGTTATTAATGCCCAGTTGCTCGCGGTTATACACCCCATACAAAGCCAGTAATACCGGCAAATTTTCTTTCAACGGCGCGCCTAAAAAGTGTTCGTCCATGGTTTTTGCGCCTTCCAGCATGCGCTCAAAAGGTCTAATGCCAGTGGTTAACGCTATGCTCAAACCTAACGCCGACCACAACGAAAAACGCCCACCTACGCCTTCGCCAAAGGTAAACTGCTGAGCCGGTGGTATACCGTAATCCGTCATTCCCTGTACATTGGCCGACACGCCTATCACGTGGTTTGCCAGCCATTGCTCCTGAGTTAACTGAGGCTCTACCCATTTTCGTACTGTGTCCACATTAGCAAAAGTGTCTACCGTGCCAAACGACTTAGACGAAACAATAAATACGGTAGTTTCAGGATCAACAATAGGCAACACGGCATACAGCTGGCCGCCATCCATAGAGGACACAAAATGCACCTGCAAATCGTGCACTGCGGCGTCATCCGCAAATTCACGCAAGGCAAAAGCGCCCATCTGCGGCCCCAGGTCAGAGCCACCCACGCCAATGTTCACTACGTCGGTAATGGGTTTTCCGGTGCTGCCTAACCAACGGCCGGAACGCAGCTTTTGCACGGTATCCACAAAGCGGGTTTTGCGGTTACTTTGTTTTGCCACCGCGTGCACGGAACGGCTGAGTACATGAGTGACCGGGCGGTCTTCGCTTATATTGCGGTATTCGCCGCGGCACAGTTGCTGGCGGTGTTCATCGAAGTGTTCAGGTAGGCGTTTGCCGGCCGTTTCAAGCAGTTCGTCCACTGAAAGTTTTTGGTAGCTGGTATCTAAAGCTAAGTAAGGTCCGTTTTTAATCATTATTTCGTCCTTTTATACGTCAGGCAACATCGGTTTCGTCTTCACTACAGGTGCGGTGTTTATTCCAAATAACATCACAAATCTGGTTGTCAGCTGGTGCGTAGCCGGTTGGGGCGTCCAGCAATAATTGACGCAGCTCGTCTATCGCAAACCGCTGACAGGCGTCATCCAACAGTCCCAGCAGTTTCTCCATTTCGTCCCAACTTAGCGACTGCTCATTGGCACGCAATATACGCGAGTGGTCACTGGCTTCCACATTGTCGCCAATTAGCAGTTCTTCGTATAGCTTTTCACCCGGGCGCAAACCACTAAACTCTATGGCAATGTCACCATGCGGGTTCTTCTCGGTACGCTCTTCGAGGCCAGACAAGCGGATCATTTTACGAGCTAAATCGACAATTTTAACCGAGTCACCCATATCCAGCACAAACACCGAGCCGGAATGTCCCATGGTGCCAGCCTGTATCACGAGCTGCGCAGCCTCGGGTATGGTCATAAAAAAGCGGGTAATATCGGGGTGCGTTACGGTGACCGGCCCGCCGTGTTCAATTTGCTCTTTAAACAACGGCACCACGGAGCCCGACGAGCCCAATACATTACCAAAACGCACCATAGAAAAGCGCGTTTCGCGTTGGCGTTGTGCCAGCCCCTGCAATACTAATTCTGACAAGCGCTTGGTGGTACCCATGACATTAGTGGGCCGCACGGCTTTATCGGTGGAAATTAACACAAACTGCTTAACACCAGCCGAGATAGCTGCTTCCGCCGTATGCCAGGTACCAAATACATTGTTGCGCACGCCTTCAACCATGTTGTACTCAACTAAAGGCACATGCTTATAAGCCGCCGCATGGTATACAGTGTCCACGGTAAAAGCCTTCAGCACGGTTTCAATGCGGTTGCGCCGCTGTACTGTGCCTATCACTGGAATGATCTCAGCACCAATGCCCTGTTGCTGGCAAATTTGCGTTAACTCGCGCTCAATAGCGTATAAAGCAAATTCAGACAACTCATACAATACCAACGCCTTAGGTCGCTGCTTAAGTATTTGCCTGCAAAGCTCAGAGCCAATAGAGCCACCAGCTCCCGTTACCAACACGGTTTGCCCGGTAATATGCTTTTCCATTAACTGCGGCTCAGGAGTCACTGGGTCCCGGCCTAATAAATCTTCTACCCGTACATCCTGTAGCTGGTCAATCGACAAGTCGCCATTCACCATATCGGCCATGCCGGGTACGGTTTGTACTTTTACCGGCAGGGCTTCCAAAGCATCAAGTATTTGACGGCGCCGCGAACGCAGCGTGCTCGGTAAAGCCAACAAAATGCGTTGAATATCCAAGTCGCGAATAGCGCTATCGATATGTTCTGGCGAAATAACTTTTAACCCCAGAACCGAGGTGTTCTGTAAGCCACTGTCATCATCAACAAACAGCACCGGGTGAAACTCATCACCGTTAGATATCGCCTGCGCTAATTGCCGCCCGGCAGAGCCCGCGCCATAAATAATGACTTTGTCTTTTTGCCGGCTCATAACTCGTTGATAACCTTCTCGAACTACAAGACGGCTGCCGCCTGTCAGTAAAAAAGCAATAAGCACATAATTCACAACAGCGGACACAGGCAAAGAAATACCCATTACCCATGCCCCAACGAACAATAGTACGCCGCTAAAAATAACGCTAAAAAATACCAAGCTCAGCACTTTAAAGCCAACATAGCGCACTACAGCTCTATACAAACCAAAACGAATAAAAGCAAGTAGCGTAATGCCTAAAACGACTCCGCCCAGAATAATCCATTGCGACCAACGCAACGGCACAATGGCATCAAAGCTTAATAAGTACGCCAAAACCATAGCAACAGTTATTGATCCTATATCAATAACCAAGCCAATGCCCCGCTTCACGTTGCGGGGCAGCTGCATCAGTAGCTTAAAAAGTTTCAATGTCTACATCCTATTTAGACTGTTTTAACGATTATAAAACGGCGCTCTGTCATCAGTGTAATCATACAAACGCGCTCTGCGTTGCAACTGCTGACCACCATTTCGGGACAATGGTACCCAGCTAAAACCAATGCGTTCACGTGTATTGCGTACGCTCATTAAGTCAAACGGAATACTAATGAAAAAGCCTTTGGTAAAGCTACCTTCACCATACTCTTCGGCCGACACATTGGTAAAGGCAGCAAATGCACCGGCAATTACGCCGCTATCAAAACGCTTCTGCATGGTCACATTAACGCCTTTATCACCCGCTAAGAACTGGCCAAAGTCTAGCTGTAATAAAGTATCAGACAACCACGGCATTTGGTAATAAGCGCTAACAAAACCCGTAGTTACCTCATAATCTAAGAAGCCACTACCGCCTGTATAGTTCCGTTGACGCACTCGGTTAATATGCGCACCAAAAGCCCAGGGGCTGTCTATAGGCCGGTACAATATTTCAGCCCCGGCACCACCAAACATCCGCTCAAGGTACCCAGCGTACGCCATAGCGAACCAATCCTGACTAAGCCGTTTATGATAAGTCACCTGTGCAGAGTCTAGCCACGCGTCATTCTTAATGTAACGTCTTACTTGAGTACGCACTTCCGGTAATTCAGACGGCCCACCACCCAGGAAGTTAAACTCGTCGTAGTTATTTGCCACGTTAAAGCCAACTTCACCAAACACTTCTAAGTTTTCCGCTAACCAACGGCGTCCAAAAGCAAAGACACCCAACTGATACGTCTGAAAGTTTTCGGGGCTGCCGAAGTCTTGTTTGAAGAAGGGTTTTAGCCCGTAACTGTTACTGAAACGATAGTCGGGGTTAAGTTTCCACTCGTCACTGTCTTTAACCGGTGGCTCTTCCGGATACAAACGCGTGAAAAGCTCCTTGGTTTCATCAACGCCCTTACCTGGCTCTTCGTTTCGAATTCGCCGTTTAAATTCTTCGGCATCAACCTGTGTATTCACACTCGGGTTAAACAGCGCCTGATCAACCATATTGTAAGTTTTTACTGACTCAGGAAGCTCTGCGGCCATAATACGCGCAGCACGGTCGAAAGCCTCATCACTGTTCCGGAAACGACGATGATACGCGTACATAGTCACTTCATCATCGGTTGCGGCAAAACGAGCGCCACTAAACGCACCCTGTTTAATCATTTCGCTCCGCATGGCTATCCAGTCAACATCCTTCAGCTTATTAGCGTTTGGCTTCTGCGGCTGGGTTTTAGGCGGAGTGGTTTTCACCTGATTTAGCTCATTAAAGTTGGTGCGCAAACTAAAGTTAAACATGAGCGTATCGCCACGCTCGTAACTGAGCTGTACGTCGAAGTAATCCGTGACCTGGTAGTTCGCTCCAAAGTTCCAGCGGCTGTCTGCAACAATAGGCACACCGGCATTGTCACGGCTATAGTCATTGCCTTCATACTCAGCTTTTAATGTTAAAGGCTCCCAGGGAGTTTGGTATTCAACACCACCAAACAACGCCATGGGCCCGGTAAACCACTGGTCGTATTCCAGCTCCCCCCCTTTTCCGCTAAATCCTGTTTTTCTATCGCAGTACTCGTCAGATATCTCGCAAAAAGGGTTAGACACATCATCGTACGTCCCTAAACGTCCAAAACCGACGCCTAAGCTAATATCGACTGGACCAAAACGTTTACTGCCCACAATATACTCGGCATCAAAAAGCCCCGTGCCCGCTAAGTCTCGTAAGCCCACACTCACTTCAGGTAACCAGTAACTTTCTTGCCATAAGCGGGCTTTTACATCAAAGCCTTTGTCGGTCAATATTGAGTCACCGCTAAACCCTGGAACCTGGCTGTATAGACGGTTAGGGAATCGTGTATAGAATGCGGTGGCTTCAAGCCAGGGTAAGAGTTGCAAGTTGACTGTGTAACGTCGGTACTCGTCCATATCAGAATAAGTGATCGCTAACTCACCCTCTTTCGCCATACGCGCAGTTGGATTTTGCATTAAACCTACAGAGCCATAATTATTATAGCTAGGCGATAAATCCATACGCGACCAATGGTTTTTAGGTGTCGGTGCATCACTCAGTGTATATAAAGGCGTATTCGTTTTACTTCTGACAGACTCATCCGCAACAAAATGCTTTAAAAGCTCCCTAATATTACTGTTCAAATTCTTAAACTTGGGCGGCAGCTGATTTTGCTCAAAACCTAACCATAAAATATTGCCCGGTAAAAGCTCTGTATCATCCTGTTTGAAGTAACCCCAGTTACTCTCAGTTTCACCCGAGACGGATACTTTTACAGCTTTAGTTTTATTATAAGCTCTCAGTAATTGAGCTTCTGCTTCAATACTGTTTATCCAATGAGCCACGGTTTTACCTGAGTGAAACTCATATCGTCCCGGCTCAGAAAACAAACCATAGGCATAGACAAAATTTGGCCTATTGCTCACTACCAACTCGTAACGGCCTTTCGGCAACAACGGGTTATCAGTTAGCTGCTGACGCGCGCCCTCAATACTTATTTCGCCTACCAGTTGCTTGCCTAAGTGCCAAGCTTTTATCTGACGAGCCACTATAGCAGCGGAGTCGGCTTTATTCGTTTCTCTGCGGTTACGCCAGTAGTTTTCCAACTCGGCTAACTCTGCCAGCACTTTTCGCTTTTTTTCATCTACCGTTTTTTGTTCATCAACCTTGACCAAACGAGCTGTTGGCCAATAAATGTTTTCTAACTCCCCCCGCTCTTCCATTGCTGATAACGCCTGCTGCAGACGCACCGGTCCGTCAAACGCAATTTTCTGAGTTTCGCCGATTGCCGGAAAAGCAGAAATTGAAAACGCGGCTAACAGGAGGAGAAGTAACAATGTTTTTTTCATGAACGGACTCATTTCGCTGCTTTATTAGAATAATCACGACCTATCCAGGTCACTTGAGTTAAGGTAAGAGAAGTTTCACCGGGAAATAGCTGTTGCTCACTTTTTACCACATGCCCGTCGCTTTCAATCCAAAAACGATTTGTAAAGGTTTCACCGCTAAGCTCAAAGCGGCCTTTCTCTTGCACTAAAGTGGCGTTCACTTTACCAAAAGGCATTTCCAGAGTTTGCTCTTCCACAACCGAAAACTGAGATACAACAGTACGGCTAAATGTTCGTTCCTGCATTTGGTAGTCGTAGTTACGCTGCCAGCGGCTCTTGCAATCATTAGGTTGATTTACAATGCATTGCAACGGGTCTTGCTCTAGATTTGAAGCGGCTAGTAAGTCACCGTTTAAATTCTGAGTTCGAATAATACGTCCGTTACGTATAACTAACGTCTCTTTCTCGGCTGTAATAAAGTGCCTGTCGTTCGGTTTATCTATAAAACCCAGCACTATTAAAGTGCGTGGCTTTTCTTCCCACTGTGCGTAAAGCGAGGTATAAGGAAATTTTTCTATTTCTTCAGAAGAAAGCTCAGCGTCCTGCTGTGTTTTAAAAGCGTATTCAACCGTTTCGCGAACCTCGTCGGTAACGGCGGTGCATCCGTAGGTAACAACCCCAAACAAAGCGAGCAGGCAATAGCGAATTAACATGAACGAGTCTCTTATTCAGCTTAAGTCAAAAGTAAAGTTCACCGGACAAAAAAATACCGCCCTACGGCGGTATTTTATCACAGTTTCTTTTCAGTAAGTTCAGCGAAGCGCTTCACCAACTTACACTAAACCGCAAACAATTACTGAACAGGAACAGTAATTGTGTAAGTATTTGTACCAGTACCAGTAACGGTTACTGTTGTACCTGGCTCTTCTGGGTTTTCAGGATCTTCGTCATCAATAATTGAATTAGAAGAGCTGTCAGAAACCGCTGCCACAGTTGCTGCCCCTGCAACACCTGCAAAAACTAATGCCTGAGTAGACAAACCACCAATACCGGCAGTTGAAGCAGATGCGCCGGCTGCACCGGTCGAACCTTCTTGCTGTGCCATTGCTGGTGCGGTCGCTAAACCTAACGCAGCAATAACTGATAATGCTAAAGTTTTCATAATATTCACCTCACTCCAGAGATATAGATACATGTATCGCTGTGACTGAAAACATTCCAGTTAACAGCAACCTTTATACTATGCCTATGCACCTTAAAATGCAAATAGCATCCATACGAATTTACAGTCAAAGTCCGTTTATTGCCGCAATCGCTATAGCTGAATTATAAACAATGCCGGTCACCTGTGACCACAACTCTAAATTCTCAGTGTAGGTTGTATCCATAGGCACAATGATGGTGTCACCCGGCGCTAATTGGCTATTACTGCTAAAGCTAAACCAGCTGCTACCACTCTCATAAGGTTCAATGGCACCGTTCGCTTTAACAATATAAATACGTTCTTCGTCGGCTTTTTCTTTCGTTCCGCCGCTGCGTTCAATGTATTCACCCACGCTCACTTCAGGGTCGAAACGATATGAAGTTGCCATTTGCACTTCACCCATAATGCTAACCGAGTCAGTTTTAGAGGGCACATGCAATGTATCCCCGTCTTTTAACTGGACATCGTTGGCACCGTTGCTACTGAGTAACTTGGGTAAATCCATAATCAGCCGGCCAACCGGTTTGGCATTAAGCAAGTCAGATAAAAGCGTTCGCATTTCACTGTAAGACACACGGCTGTCGCCTGTCCCGGTCATCATGTTACCGGCAATTTCCCTTTGCAGCTCCTGTGCCAGCATGCGCTTACGCTCCTGCTCTCGAGCTTTCAGCTCTTCGCGAGTGAATATTGCACCCTCTATAAAAGCATGCTCGGTAAACCCTCCGGCTCGCTCAATAAGCTGGGTTAAAGTCTCACCACGCTTTATGGCATAAGTCCCCGGGAAGCGAACCTCACCTTTTAAAGTTACCTCATAAGTGTTCTGCCACTCTGGAATGCTCAATACGTTTAAACGATCACGGCCTTGCAGTGGCACATCCATTTCGTCATTTAAAACGTCGTTCAAAGCGACAGAAAGGTAGTCAGTCTGGGCGGTGTCCTTATTAAACTGAAAACGTGTTACTTCCGCACGCTTAAGGTACGCAGAGTCTTTAACGCCGCCAGCTGCATCCAATAAACGGCTGACACTGGCATTTTCAACTAAAGGGTAGACCCCGGGGTGGTTAACCTCACCGGCTACGTACACCAAAGGCGTATTACCATTGCGGGTACGCTGACGCTCAATGCGCTGCATAATAGGCTCTAACAGCTTATCGCGAGAATAAAGCGCTAAGTCTTCATCGGCAATCTCAATATCGTCTTCATCGGGCGAGCCAAATAAATCAGCTAATGGCGCCCGCTGTCTATTGCTCAAACTCTCTTCATTCCCCGTTTTCGACTGAACCAAATCTTGCAAAAAGGCCTGCCGATACTCCGCTAACATTTCTTGTCGTTCGTCAGCTTGACGCTCTTGCTCTGTTAAAGCAAAGCGTGACAATTGTTGTTCTTCTTGCTTCTGGGTTTGGTAGCGACTAAAAATAACAATTTGATCACGCTCTTGCAGCACAAGGTTTTCTTCTGCTTTACCGGTAATCGCTTCCGCTACGTTAAACTGATATAAGCTTAAATCACGTTGAGAGCCCGTCTCACGCACTACCAGCCCGAACGCTAAATCAGCCTGTTCTAAAAGGTCATGTCGGCTGTCACGTAAAACATCATTAAGCCGTATACCTTCATACCACTCGTAATGTCCGGGCCGAGTAACTGCCCCAACCAATAGTAAACTGTTATCTAAAGAGTCCGACACCTCACGCAGTGTTAAAACATCACCGCCTTTTAGCGCTTCACTTAGTTGAGTGTCTGACGTTAAATCAACGGTACTGATCAACCGCTTGCCGTTTACAATCCGCTCAAGCTGAGCGGCCGCTAAGTAGGCGTCTTCTTCGCTGCCACCAGCAAAGCGTAGCGCGTCCCTTAGCGTTTCATCGCCTTCCAATTCATACAACGCAGGGCGTTTTACCTGACCTTTAACGGTAACCATGTCACCTCGAGCGGGAATAAACACCACATCACCACTTTGCAGCATTTTGTCGTCAGAGGTATCGCCCTCTAACAGCAAATCGTATAAATCGAATTCAGAAACCACCTCTCCTGCACGCATTAAACGAACAGAACGTAGTGAAGCAATGTCGGAAACACCACCGGCAACATAAAGCGCCTGGCTAATGGTCGATAAGGAACTAACCGTGTACGAACCCGGTTTATAAGCCTCACCGGCAATAAATATTTGAATAGAGCGCAACTCACCCATAGAAACCGCAGCATTAAAGCCAATTAAGCGCTGCTTCACCTGGTTTTGAATCATGTCCTGCATTAAGGTGTAAGTTAAACCAGCAACGGTTAACTCGCCTAAGTCAGGAATAACCACTTTGCCTTCGCGGTCTATAGTTAAATCGTAACTGCGGTTTTCCTTACCAAAAAGCTGTACTTTTATGGTATCGCCCACACCCATAATATAATTGGAAGGAACCGGAGCATAAGAAGTAGGCGAAAAGCTTTTCGGCTCCCCTGCAAATAATTCGTAACCAAAAGGCTTTAATTCACCGGCTTCACGCGAGAACTGGCTTTCTAAATCGTCAGGAATTACCGGATTACCGCTTTCATCAAAACTGGTACCACGAGGAAACACCACATTGTTCTGCTGCTTTTTCTGGCTATCGTTAGATGAACTAGACGAATTGCCACTTAAGCTGTCAAGCATGCTAACATCAACACCATACTGACGTGCCAAAGCTTCTTGCTGGGCCCGGGGGAGCTTTTTAAATTGCTCTATTTGGCTCTGACTTGGCATAGACTGCGCGCTAGCCGAATTCATTACTCCAAAAGTTGAAGCAACCAATAGCAGCACCGCACAGTATAATGCCGAACCAGACAAGAAAGATTTCAACGAGACCAAAGTATTTCCCCTTTATGCGTTTTTTTAAACACTTCAATAATCGCAGCATTTTATAAGTTAACTAACAAAAAAGCTACGGTAGTCTTTTACAATAAGACGTTAAAGCTTGTCCTCCAGAGACGATAGAGTTACCGGTCGCAACTCTGTTACATATTGTGTTCCACAACTCTCTTAATATTCATTGCATTAACCGCTCAAAGGCACTCCCATCATTCCGTACAGCATCCACCACGTAAGGCGCATAGACATCATAAAGCATGCGAGTTGAACTGTGTCCTAACAGTCTGGAAACAAACAGCGGGTTTTCATGAGCCGCCAGATGCAATACTGCGGCTGTATGCCTAGTGACATAGGGCGTCCTTGGAGCAATGCCTATTTTTTCAAGTGTCGGGTACCATACTTTATTGGACACTTCATACATGGTTACTGGCTTACCTCCCTGGGAATTGAAAACAAAATTCCCTTTTGGGGCTCTACTATTCATTGTTCGTTTAAGAGCCGCGGCAACGGTTGGCGTCATTACAATGTCTCGGCGGGACTTTGGTGTTTTTACGTCGGTTAGCCGGCCTCGCACATAATTAAACCGAATGTGGATCAACTGATGCTCAAAATCGATATTTTCCAGCTGTAATCCATGGATTTCACAGCTTCGCATTCCTGTATGAAAACGAACTAAAAAGTAGTCGTGCCAATTTCTCTGCACTGCGCTCAGAAACGACTTCACTTGTTGTTGAGTCATCGGTCGCGGATCGCTTGGCTCTTCTCTCAGCGGCTTAAGCTTTTTTAGCGGATACTCAAAGTCCCACTCTTCGGATGCCAGATAAAGTAAACTGATCAGTGGGACAAGAATGATATTTATTCGTTTATTAGACAAACATCGGCCACCTTCATTATTAATACGCTCACACAACTTACTTCTAAACCGCTGTACCTGAGCTAACGTAATGTCACTGACAATGGTGTTACCGAATTCCGGTAAAAGATAGCGGGATAACGTCGACTCCAAGCTTTCACAGTAACTGACTTTCCACTCGTGACGCTTTCGCTCGAACCACTGCTGCGCGTAATCAGAAAATAATGGCGCCACCTGATCGGGTTGTTTTGCGCGTCTCAGTCGTGCGTATTTTTCTAACTTCTTTGACTCAGGGAAATGCTCTGCATAATCAAAAACCCCCAAGGCCAACTCCGCATTCATCTGTTTTACGTGCTTTTCCAGCTTTTTCTGATTCGCAGGCGTTGCGATCAGTCGTGATGACTCTCGAAATCGCCTGCCAAAGCAGCAAATATCATATTCGAGAATATTGTCATGGCGTGTGCGCAAGTGAATCATGGCCAGGCTTCCTTCATATATCAGTCAACACTGTATAAATATACAGCGTTTTGAGGAAAGGTCAAATTTCGAACAAAGCCTTATTGAACCATTGAGCACATAGATTGTTTATTAGTTAAGCTTATTAAGAAGGGCTGATCAGTCGAGCATCTAACAACACAGTGCTTTTTGATTGCTTAGATGAGAACTCTACCATGAGCGCTTCTTTTTTTTCCTCAAAGGTCATTAACAGATCCTCGTCGGCAAATAATTCGGTTGATCGAAACATCAACGCGCGACTGACCTCTATCGTTTTATGAGTAAATGCGGCGGCATCATCAACTTTCAATGCGACCCGGTGAGCCGCATAACGAGACTTGTTTGCTAACGATACTTCCAGTGCCCTCTCTCCGGTTAACTTCAAATTCAGTGGGTACTTTTGAGAAGCAACATCAATTTCTTTTAAGGCATGAATTAACTTGTTCGCCATTACCACGATCTTCCCTTCTTGCTTTGAAAGCCTCAGCGGCGTTAATTTCCTATCTGCATCCCCCAAATCAATCCTAAACTCCATTGAATGTGAATGGACAACAATCTGCGAGCGAGAGAAGCTGATACCACTATTTCTCTGACGAGCAACAATCGACAGCGCATGATTCAGAAGGCCAAGTTTATCCCGCTTCACCGTAAGCCGGAGCGGCTCTTTATTGACATTGTCGTGCGACTCATCAACAAATGCGCGTGCGAGCACTTGAAACCCTTTTCCTTTGACGAGCAACGCTACCCCTCGCGGAAACATAGATATATTACCGACGGCAGAATTTCCGCCGGTAGAATGGCGCGTTAATTTTAACGTTCGCTCGAACAACATAATGTCTTTGTGCTCAATCTGATAAGAGAACTGATATTCATCTCTCACCCCGACTGCTTCCATCCGTTCGTTACGCTCAATCACCTGAGCGCTCATTCGATAAACGGCCTGCTCACTATGCATGGTTTCATCTTCAAAAAGCCCACGTTGCATGAGCTTTTCTGACAAATTAGTTGCACCGGAAAACACCAGCTGCTCATTTTCTAAGTCAACGTCGAGCTCTAGATACGGTAGCTTCTTTAGCTGTGCGCTAAAGCGCCGTATGGCTGCCAAATCGATTTTAAGTAATGCGCTCTTTGCTTCTTCTTTGTAAAGAATGGTGCGCTTAACTTCAGAGAAACCTTTTTTCAATCCGGGAGGCGTAGCGATAGCAAGACAATTCTGCAAAAGGTCGATTTCCATGACGGACGAATAGTCGACGTCAACATTGTTTCTCGTTTTTTCAGAGAGCTTCATCATAAGCTCTATTGATTGCACTAAGTTATCGTTGTTTATCGTTAACTTCATTTCTTCGTCTCATCATCAACGTTTCGAAATACGGTATAGAGCTCCAATGAGCACACGATATTCTGTAATTTATCCCAAAGTGGCCAGCGTAAGCGGTACGGTTTTATCCGCATTTCAATTTGCAAAGCTTTCTTCTGTTGCCCTGTTTCTTTGATCCTAACTTGATGGTCAGCTCTCTCAACTATTGCTCTCCATGAGTCATCATCACAATTTAGCTCCATAATGCAATCACCTAAGCCCAAGATTTTAAATGCACGAAGTGTCTGCTCGGCATCGCGCTTATTACTGACCGTCTCGTTTTCTAAACACCTTTTCAACGTGCTGATTGCATTTTGCTCAACCGACAGCCAACGCTGCGCTGTCATTCGCTCCTGAAAACGGATCCAGGTCGGGAAAGCTCTCGGCGATAATTGCTGTAAAAACTGTACATCGGGAAGCTCAGTTAACCCATCGAAATAGCGTTGTAAGTGCTTACTTATCGATAAATCACTTAAGGGACGATACTGATAATCATAAAGCGCATCAATGAAGTCACTGAACGTGATAACCGTATCAACAGTCTGAACTGCCGGTTGCATCTGCGTCTTGAGTTTTCTCGCATCCGCTAAGCCAAAAGCCGCTGTTTTGAATAGCGCGTTTTCTTTGTTGTTACTTGTAAACACGCGGTTGATTGTCTCGAAGCGCGCGTTCGTCTGCGGCAACAGATTATGCAATACGCTTTTGTTAAGCGGTGAGGCGCGCATAGAGCTTAATTCAACTGTCACCAGGTCAAAAAAGTGGAGGTAGCTTGCCGCTGAGGTTCCCGGCGTCGCGTGACCTAAGATCATCGCTAAAAAGTCAAGGATCGGAAAGTAACTATTAAGCGCTCGCCCTTCCGCTGACAAAGCCTGCTTGATACGCTCTAACTGCTTAGAGGAGAAAAGTTCGTGCGGCTCTATGGCTTGAGTCCCACTCAGGCTCTTTTGTGCTAAAAAATATTCAGCAACGTTAGCCTGGATGGACGGAAACGCACCTTGCGCTAAAACAAGCAATAAATTATTCGCTGCGCAGTGACGTAGCGAATGAACAACCAGATCGGGGATCTGAGTTTGCTCACGCAAAAGCGCCATAAACTCGCGCTCATGCACTTGCACGGTTTGCGCATCAAACAGCCGCTCATGGGTTTTAGAGCGCGTCTCAACGTAATTCAAAAGCGACAGATAAAACGACTGCGGTAATAACGCCAGAGAAATTTTACGTGGCGCATTGACCGTTTTTCGACCGGCAAACTTTGTCACATAAAGCACATCGCTCTCGACATTGATATCATCAACGGCAAGCAGTAACGCTTCGTTGCGCCGTAAACCACAGTAATAACAAAGTTGCATCATTAAAACAGTTTGTTCACGCGCGCTTGAGCACATCGCAAGAAACGCATGACAAGTCGAGTCAAATAGTTGCGCAGGAATGAAGTGTGCTCTGACACTCTCTATCGTTACGCCGGCGAGCTCAAGCTCATCAAAGTCATACAATCGAAGCTCTGATATTTCATGAACGTACTGCAAAAATCGCAGCACCGTGCTTTGCTTATCTGCGCCTTCGAGATCAGAAATGGCGTCAGCTAAACGATGCGTGAGCTTATAGAGCACATCAACATTAGACTGGGCATCAACAACTAATTCCTCATCGCTCATCGTCTTAGCCAAAAAAACCTTGAGGGTCGACCGATAGCTTCGTATCGAGCTTGCTTCTAAATTCTTTTTGCTCGGACTACCGTGTACAAAAAGATCTGCACAAAAAAGCGTTAATAGTTTTGTTAATAACGATGGTGCCTGCTCGCTACCCTCAGCCAGTGCGTTATAAAGCAAGTGCTCAATCGCAGAGCGCGCATTCTTGAAGGCTTTTCCGCTTCTGCCCGATATGGCGGTTTGCTTTTCATACGTCAACAAAATGCGACCCATTGCATCAATCAACTGCCTATCCGCATTCCCGGCGCTGTGCTCAGGCGAAAACGCAAGTCTAATCCCAGGATCAGCACTCAACTTTTTTTTGCCGGATGCATTCGCTATCAACGCCGCAATCGCTGTCTTGCGTTGTCGTTTACGACTGACATGATGCGTTTGAGCCTCGCTTTCCTCCTCATTAATTTGACCTGATAGCGCCAATATCAACGACTCGTCAGACAATACTGTGGTCACCGTTGATAGCGATATTGCAGCAAGCGGTGTTGTCTGAAAGTTAAGTGCCAATAACGCATCATCAACCGACAGCGCGGTAGACGCCATCGCCGGCTCTGTCGCTCGAACCTTCTGCCACCACTGCTCAAATGCCTTGTTTAAAAGTTGCTTTTTTGAAGCATTAATCGACTGTGCTCGGCGCAGGTGCAACAAAGCTTCCGCGTCTAACCACACACGCTGGCGACGCGGCGTTTCTATCAGTAACGATGCTCTGTGTAAGTCGCTGAAACACAATAAGTCACTCTGCTTAGCCTCAAACACCGACAATAACGTTTTGCTATCGCTGATGTGCGAGCGCTTGGCAATGGATAACGCGTGTAACAAATAGCGCTGGGGGTCGCTAAATTGATGAAACAATGATGAGGCGATTGCGTCTTCAAGCTTTCGCTCGAGCAATGATTGGAGCAAAAAGACAGGGTTATGCTCATTTATGATCGTTTCTCGTTGCTTAAAGGGTCGAAACTCCATGGGCTGAATTAACGCCTGATGTTCGCTTTTAAAGTGATAAAGCGCACGCATACTCAGCCACAGCGCTTCAAGCAACTCGTTGGTATTGGCATATTGATAAACCCTCAGTGCGCGGCGTTGTAGATAGTTTTCTGCAACCTGTTTATTTGCATTAAGCGCGTCCCGACAATGCTTATTTAATACCGCAAAAACAACGTCGAGTTCGTTCCGAACCAGCTTATGCGAGCTGCTTAGCGCACTGGCGATATTTGTTTGAGTAAAATCGCTCATAACACACTTCCCAAACAATTTATTAGATCTAGAACGCATGCATCGTTTGCTGTTATTTGCTCACCGTCCAGTTGCATACGATCCCTTTGCTGAGCGGTGATATGGTGGATATCAAACAGGCTGTAATTCGACAACAAACCGGCGCCAGAGCGCGAGTGATTCATAAAGCCGTTGAGCGCCGTTTGAGAAAAGTCATCGAGCGATGCATTAAGAAACGCGTTCGCCGCGACATGGCGAAATGCCTGGCTGGATACCTCATCATAAATAAGCGTTTTAATTTGTGCATCAACGCGCGTTTTGGATAAATGCTCCCAGCGAAATGTGCCAGTCTCGTCAACAGACAATATCATTACTAAAGCCGGTGGCCGCTCTATCGCCAGGCGAGCAGACAGCGTGTCGCATAATGTGCTGGTTGCACAAAGTAGCTGACACAATGCGTCGTTTAGCACAATAAGACGTCGCTCATCTTTATAATGAGCCCGCTTATCTCGCACACTTAATAACCCGCTTATTTTGTCAAAGTGATGGTGTGCCGGAAAGGGCTTTGACACGGGTCTTAGCGCCACATTTGTCGCGATACGCATATAGCAATAAAGCGCGACATTATTGAATGCGTCAACAGTCGCTCTATCATCAATTTGCTGTGACAGTGTGTTAATTAACTGCTCGTATAAAAGTGTTAACGCGTCATCTTTTATCGAGCGAACGGAGCCCTGGCGTTCATTATCGGTAAAGTCAGACAAGCCGGAGCTTGATTTATTTTCGTGTGTATCCTTGCCATCGATACATATACCGACGTTGTCGACAAAATTATCCCAAGCGCTTAACAGCCTTGTCTCGAGCTCCTTATTCGTCACATTGATATAGTGGCTCTGCACAGTACTCTGATTTTTTAAAAAGTTAAGAAACGTTTCGGGTGTTTGCTCTCGTGCGAACTGAAAAAATGCTGTTTCAAGTGCGCGTCGTGTGACGCCTCTTTTTTTTAGCCCGGTCTCGTTAAGTACATGATTAATGAAACTGCGATAACCCTTTTCATCGACTGACAGTACGTTACTGATCTCAGCGTCATTACGCTCCGTCGAGTTGCTTTTATTGCGTAAAACAATATTCAATAGACTGCCGATTGGGCGCGGCAATGTTAGCTTTAAGCTCTTGCGACTCTCTTCATATAAATAATCAGCATCAGGGAGGCTTGTATCAATGAGCGTGGCAGGCAATATCAGCTGCGCAAATATATGCTTTCGCGCTCTGTCGAAATCGTAACGCAGCACCTTCATGTCATGCGCATCAGTACGTTTTCTACTCGAGCTTCTCGCGCTCACGTTTTGCAAATAAAACGCATCGACATCCGATAACGTCAACATTTTGAGCATGAGGCGCAAAAGAATACTTGCTAATTCCGCATCCACGTCTTCCAGTTCACCGGAAACAAAACTTTGACTGATGTATTCTAGCGCTGTGCGCAGCTCACCAACGGTTGCGCTCGAAAACGAGAAAGGAAGTGCTAACTCATGCTTTCTCAGCGCATTACTAATAGCCGCTTGTTGAGCCTGATAAGAGCGTTTCCGTTGTGATTTTGTGCGCTCAAGATGCGGTGTCACTTGAGTAAAGCGCCCGACTTCCTCACCAGCTTGATTTGTCGTTTGCATTAACGCAATCTCAGCCTCATCCACGCTGACCTCTGCGATGGTATGCTTGTTCGCCGTATCGATGATGCTGTTTTTTCGAAGCGCGGCTAAATCCATTCGCCGCTGCTGTGCTGGCTGAAAATAGCGCGCTGCTTTGTCTAACCTTTTATTGCCGTTTTTAAACGCGACTCCCAGCAGCTCGTGTCGCACTTCTGATAACGTGCTATCAAGCGCAAATTGTATCGAGATACCCTGCGTTTTTAATTCATCAACACGGCAACATTCAGACGAGTCGACTTTTAAAAACGCATTATAAAATTGCAAGCAAGCTGAGTAGTCGTTAAAGCGGCGCGCACTGCATAAGTGCGCGAGTAAGATATAAAGAAGCTGTGTGTCTTGTGACTCAGCGTATCGCTCGGACACGTCAGGCAATAACGACACCGTCGAGAAAAACGGATGCTCCTGCAGCTGCGAGTGCAAGTCTTTGCGCATGATGTTTTGCTTAACAGCGCTCGTTCGTTTCTCTGCGTCGAGCCGGTCAATAAATGTACGATAACGATTAATCTGATATGCGCTTAAGCTCAAATTGACGTCGATAAAATAGCGACAGAAGATGCTTAGTTTGCCGGCGTGCTCGACGATGCTACCGGGCGGGTAATGAAAGTGCGCAATCATCTCATCAAGCAAACTATCGTCAACACTACTCATCTTCAAACAACTCACTGCCAAAGGTTTCGTTTGCCTCAAGTGTGTTTTTTAAACTTGCTCGCTTCGAGGGCGCCTGACTTTTCGATATCGACAGTTTTTCACCTTCGAATCGCATCTTTTTGATTGCTGTCGTTATCTTGTCAGTGCTTCCTCCAAATACATAGGACCAACGATTAAGGCGAAGTAAGGCGCGTACTTTGAATTGTTCAACTCCAAATTTCTGATGAGCATAAAGTTCGAATGAACTTGTAACGCTGAGGTGTTGCGTTACCGTACTGTCAATCAGCACTTTATTAAATTCGTGCTCGTCATCAAAGTTGATGACTGCAAATTTCAGTTTTAAGTCATGAAAACGCAGGCTGAGCTCGCGAAGTAACAAGACGTCATCGAGCGCAATATATTTTGTACTTAGCCTCGCGACTCGAACGCAATGCAGTGACTTACAAATGCGCTCTAATAAGTCACGCTCAACTATTTCGTCAATAAAGCGCTCAACGCGCGCGACCGCTTCTAAATTAAATTTTCGTACGTCAAATGTTATCTCACTCAATTTCAAGCGTTTTTGTCTCATAGCAACCGTTTTTTAACTACATTTGCGACGAGCTTATCGCTTTTTTAAGCTTTTTGAAGTCCTCAGAGGAGGTGAAATTTGCTTGTACAGTCGTAGACAACAGAAACGGTATCGTGCAGCGTATATAACAAAATATTTTTTATAAAAATCGATGGTAAGCGCTCACTTTTAACACCTCCCCCTAATTTTATAAGGGTTATTGAAAATTATTGCTTTTTTAAATGATTACTTAGACTGACTCTCCGAAAGTAACATTTTGTTACAAACTTCTTCAAAAAAAGTTTTTCTACGCTCAAATACCGTCAGGATTTGTCCATAGAACGCCATTGATCTGTAAGAAAGTAACTCCAACCACACAACCGGCCAAAATAATTGCCTCTGAGAGGGTTAAAGGCTTCGGGCATCACTGTCTACGAAGCCCTCCGAAGACTGAGAGCCCCTATCTGGCCTGATGGGCTTTTCTTTCGTACCTTTGGTCAGAAGCTTACCCGTAAGTGCGTTAACGTATGAATCACGTCTGGGAGTTATTCTCTGACGCACCGAGTCGATTGATACCCCAGATACCGATACCAAAAAAGATTATTAATCCAACAATTAGCATCAACAGTAGCCATAATTGTCCAGTTGTCATAGCACGTAACCCTTTTAAAAATAGTCTCTCGATGAGAAGATTTTCTGAAGATTTAACTCTAATCATAACGCCTTAATCAGGATTTTTGCTAAAAATTTAAAGACGCATCATACTAGTCAATATCAGCATCGCTGATGACTATTCGCTATTAATGAGGTAATTAAAAAAAATAACGCTCGATAATCCGTTGCCTAGAAAAGGGGCGCAGGGAATGAATGAGACAACGGCAGAAAAATTAAAGCCTTCACACAAAGAGTCGGAGCTTTTGCTTGGGCTCAATGAATATACCAGTCAGGCGCAAGAGCTAGCCGAGCCAATTCTTTAAACAGAAGGAGTGTCGAATGAACCGTCAGACCCCAAATAGTGAACAAAAAACGAAAGACGATAAGCCGGGACATGTCAACAAGTACAGCCTTGACGAGTTATTATCAAAAAGCCCGGCTGGCAGTTTCAAACTCAACTCTAAAGATAAGCAGTGGTTAAGTGGCCCGATTGTTGATGACAATAACGTAAGCTGAGATAAATAGTTCTGCTGATAATGAGTAGAAGTGGTATCGAGTGTGTTTGCTGTTTAGTCGCAGCACTGAGTAAAACGACTTAACCGACTGCATCAAGAACGCGTGTCTTAATCCTTGCTTTTCCGACTTCCCGGAAAAACGAAAAGTGTTAGTGCAACCGCGACTACCAAGACAAATGGTGCGGCACCGACAAAAATCGCTTCGAGCGTATTCATTTTTGCTTCCTCAAGCACAACAACCGATTTAAGTAGTTTAGCGCAAGATTTCCGAATGTGTAAAAGCTTTTTGCCTTGGTCATGAACACTCCTTATCGGCATATAACGCCTCGTTTTAGATGTGTCCGTAAAATCTGGGTAGAACCCGAGCAGACCGATTAGTTAATTATGCGGTAAGACACTGATTTGGTATTCAGTAAACATCATTGGATAACACGACATTTATGCGATAGTATTAGAAGGTATTACCTTTTAATACTTAGGTAGGTTAAAAATGGCAACATCCGTAAAACTGAATGATGATATGAAAAAACGCGTGCAGCATTTGGCAGATGTTCGTCATCGTTCAGCACATTGGATCATGCGTCAGGCGATCCAGGATTATGTTGAACGAGAAGAAAAACGAGAAGCTTTTAAGCAAGACGCACTTCGTGCCTGGGAAGATTATCAGCGTAATGGCTTGCATTTGACGCAAACGGAAACCGATGAATGGTTGTCCATACTTGAATCGGGTGACGATGCCGAGCTGCCAACGTGTCACACGTGATCTGGTCTCCGGCCGCCTTAGCAGACGTTCAACGTTTACATGATTTTTTGCGAGATAACGATCCGATAGTGGCTCGCGAGGCCGTCAAAAGCATTCGTAAGAACGCCCATATTTTGGCTTACCAACCTGAGATTGGCCGTCCGCTGGATGATATGCCTATTGAATTTAGAGAGTGGCTCATTGATTTTGGCCAGAGCGGTTATGTCGCGCTGTACCGTTACGATGGTATTAAAACGATTATTCTTGCAGTTCGACATCAGAAAGAAGTTGGTTATTCGTAAGTCTCCAGCGGTTTTTGATTCCGGCTCATTTGTCGGTTCACACCAAGCGAAAGCCTGAAAGTTTGGGTTGTTGACACCATTGCTCAGAGAACTTAAATGAAGCCGCTAACAATACAGACATTGTTGGTGCATTAAATATTTTAGAGCGGGGACACCGCTTGTTAGCCTGTGGAGAGTCGGCGTTAGCCGCTCGATGAAGCAGGAACTTGCACCTAAAGCAATTTAGTGTGCGCCCATGTAATGGGAATCCCCCACCGATTTAGGTGGGGGAGGATGTCAATTTACCTGCCTGATATTAATCAGTACCCAGCCGAGCGAGCGTCGCACGTCACCTGAAAATTTAACCGAGCCAACACCAAAATCCCCCATAGCTGGGCCACTTTGCCAAGGAAACCGGCCTAAGTGGCCCAGTTTTGGGATAAATTACACCGACCAAATCCGATCCAAGACCCAACCTCCCATAGCTGGGCCACTTTGCCAAGGAAACCGGCTTAAGTGACCCAGTTTTGGGATAAATTAAACCTATCAAATCCGATCAAATGCCAAAACCTCCCATAGCGGGGCCACTCCGATGAAGAAAATCGGCGTAAGTGGCCCAGTTTTGGGATAAATTAGTCCGATCAAAGCCGGTCCAACACCACTCCTCCCATAGCTGGGCCACTCCGATGAGGAGAATCGGCGTAAGTGGCCCAGTTTTGGGATAAATTAGTCCGATCAAAGCGGCTTCAATGCCCCAAATTCCATAACTTCGACAAAATGAGAAAAGAGCTGGCGTAGTCTGTGATACTTGGAAGGTCCAAATCACTAACTTATCGAGGGCGTTTATGGGTAAAACAACTAATGAAAGCAAAAACCCAGGAGTCCCTAAGATTTTACCTTCGCAGCATTTACATCTTAAACTCAGGCCTACCCTTGCTTTGTATGCGTAGGCTCCAGTGTTCCAAACGGTGTCTTGAATGTTCAACTTCTGCCCGTCATCATTACCGTGGCATAATCAAACATCTGCTGACTAATCACACCGTATTTGCTGAGAACAGGCTCTAAACTTAAGTAATTAATACTCGACAGCTATTTGTAAATTTATGCCATCCTCTCTATCGTGACCGCATAGTCCTCAACAACTTTTAGTTGCTGTTCTGCCAGGCTTTTAAAGTGGCGACTAATAACACTGCTTTCCATCACACGGGACCAAAAGTCATGTGCCGCTGCATAGGCGGTTTCCCAACAAATCCGTGGGACATTCGGATGAAAACGTATGTTAAACGGCTCCGATGGCAAATCACCGGCACTGGTTGGCGAGTAATGCATTGGCAGCATGTCATAAACCGGCGCTAACTCATAAGGTCGCCCATCAAAATTCAGCGCGGAAACGTTACCTAAATGCATGTCGGAGTTTGCGATAAGTTGTCCAAAAGCCCAGGCAACCTTGCATCGCGTCACCGCTTCTTCGGTGATAACACCTTGCTGATTCAAAGCGTCTGCAATGTCAGGCCAATGCCCATTAGCCTGCCCCACAAACTCTAAATCCAAACTCGCAAAGGATACCACGCCAACTCGCCCCCCTTTTGAGGTTCGGTCAAACCGCCGAGACGCGAGCAACGTTCTTTCATCAATATTGAAAGCGCGATTATAAGCAGCAACGTCGGAAATCATAGCATTAAGCGCTGCAGCTGCTAGTGCTTCTGAGTTCAGTAAATCCGCCCACCGATTCGCGACTGAATCAACCTCAGTTTGCATCACTCTTCCAGAGAATTTAACGATACATTCTCCCTCATCAAGGTTTGCAATGAATTTAGGCTGTTCACCTTTAGCCGATGAATCGAAATGCTCACCACGGGCTATAGCATCAGCCTTGATGCCTGCTTGCTCATGACTGATCACAGTGTCCTGCGGACGCTCTAACCATCGGGAGTATGCCTCATCGCCCAGTAAGAGGTTACCAACATGATCTTGCGGAAACTTCGCTAGTACCGCAAGTACCGTATCTTCCGACCATTTATTAGGATCAGGATCCAGACGTTCGCCTTGCTCCCTTAGCTGTTTAGCAAAAGAGCGCCCCAGGAACCCTTGCGGTCTCATATCAGACAACCACCATGGCAACGACTCATAGAACTTCCACTCTGACATAACCTTGCTGTTATCGTTATCCGAGCGAAAATATTCCACCAAATAACTATCATCCGGATATACGATATGTAACAGCGCTATTTTCTCCGCCTTTCCATTATCATTAACACGATAAATTGGCAGTACAGATTGTTCCGGAAGCATAGGCAAGGTACGTCGCAGTAGCCAGCGAGTAGCACGGCCTTCGCCTGCTTTTATCACCACTTGTGAACCCAATCGATTCAGCCGCCGAGTAACCGTTGTTGCATCAACCCGCAAACCTCGAGCAAGCTCAGCCGCCGACATCGGTCCAGACTTCAATGATAAAGTTATGTTATCGGCAACCTCAGTCATGGATTAAATAGCTCTCGTTATTACTAATAAAACAGTAAGAAAATCAAATTCCGCATAGATAATGCAGGTATAAAAATAATCATAAGACACTGTTATTAATGAATTATTTAATAAAATCTACAAGTTTTAGCAGGCTTGAATGCATTGATTTACAATGTTCGTTTAATTGTTATAGCAGATGCCAGTAAATTTGTCAGTATGTACTTGGATTGTCTTGTTTGAAGCTAGCCAAGTGAAATTGAATCAACGCTATCTCCCCCAGCCATCACAAGCGAATACGACCATCTTTTTGTGACTATAAATTCATCGAAAAAAATATTTTTTAGTAGCTTATTCAAGATATTATCCTTTTAAAACAACAACTTGGATAATTACAGAAGTATCGATAGACTAAATCCTGAGTTCAAAAACTGATTGAATTCTCAGCAAATTAGAGCCCGACCCGATTGACAAAATGAAAAAGGACTCACAATATGTTCATTGCAGTGCATAAAACGTGGCAAATTAACGATGCGTTCACGACTGCGTTCGATGATAAAGAGCTCATGCGCTTTAACTTTGTCGAACTCACAGTTAACGCAGAAAGATTTATTGTTGAACTAACTTTTGAAGAAAAAGATACGGATGCTGATACTGATGATGAGTATACAGTTACGAATCAGTATTTAGCTGTTACCTGGCGGGAAGCAGTTGAACTTACTAAAGTGGAAGGTGTTGTCAAAAAAAGGATATCGATCATCATTCCGCGTCACGCCAATCGTAAAGAGTATGATAAGTACGCGATTCAGGATATTGACGAGATTTTTCGTGTAGAAAACACCGAAAAAAACGGTGACTTCGGTATTCTATTTCGACTCGCAGACGAAACAGAGTACTTTGACTATCGTTGCGAACATTTTGAAAAATACAGAATTAAAGACTGCGTCTACAGCAATAAATAAGCAGCATTTATAACATTGGCACCAACAAGTGGTGACTTATACTGCCTAAAACTGTATCAACTCACCACTTAACCATGAAGAAAGAGCTACCAATTCAGAGATTAAATGAACTCTGTGTATTTCGCTGATTCGGAACAGCGATTCCGGACTTATCACGAAAATTGCGCAGAAACAGGTTTTTAACGCTTTTGTCACTGAGCTGATCACAAAATTTGGGCAGAAAAGCATTAAAGTGTGTTTTAGTAACCCAGCCGACCCAATGTTACAGCTTGCTACGGCAAAGGAGCGAGCCTGCTCTTTAACGTCAATTAGCTCCTTGAGGCGTCCAGATAACGACGGATCTCATACAGACCAACGAGCGAGCCTGAGAGCATGACATCTTTCGGTGAGTTCTCGCCAAAAGCTCGGTTGCAATTGTTGATCCATTCCTGTTTATGCGCGTCCTGTAAAAATAAAATTCGTAACGCTCCATGAATACCGAGGATCAATGAAACACGCGTGCGACGGTCTGTTGTCAGCTTGGATCGCATTCTGCCACTTTTCATCCGACGAAAGGTTGCTATAGGAATATCTCCCAATACAACGGCTTTCTCTGCGTCCGAAAATCCCCAAAAGTCCAGTATACGAACGGCAATGTTAAAAGCCACCTGGTCTTTCTCCACGGTTTTCCCTTCGTGATTTTCCCGAAACTGCGCGGGATCAAACGTTAATGCTTGTGCGTGCATGACTCAACACCTCTATCAAACGACAGTTAGAGTTTAACGCTATCAAATGATACTGCAAGTGCTCGTTATTTATTTTTCGATTTCGATACCGCCATGGTTAGCACTCTTTTTTGTGTAGTTCCAATGTAGTTGATTGCTAAAGACTAATTCGGATCCGCGCATGGTTGTGTCCTTAAAACCTGGATCGAGCCCAACAGAGAAACAGCTACTACTGTACGTATACACAGGTTGCCTCACCTATATGTAGGAACTATTATCGTATACACGGAAACAATACATACAATACAATACAATACAATGCCAAATAATAAACCCGCTATCGATGAGAAGATGTACGAGCGATATAAAGCAATCGAATACCTCGCTTTCTGGGAAGGCGGTGTTAATGCGTCTCGACTATCACGGTTATTTGGGGTGCAGGCTAATGTCATAAGCAAAGCGATTACAAATTATCGCAAACATTATCCTGATGCATTGGTGTATATGCCAAGCGATCCGGAGAAGCTGTTTGTCGCGACAGACGCATTTGAAACGCACTTCATTCGACCACAATGGGCGGACTACATTCAGTTTATACTCGCCGTTGGCTCTCATTATATTGAGGGGCTTTATGGATCTGATGCCTTCCATAATGCCGTTACACCGCTTGCGATGCCAAGTCCTGTTATTACACGAATGTTATTAAAAACCATCCGTAACAATGCAAAGGCCACCATCCTTTATAAAAGCCGTACGCACCCCCAAGGGCTGAAACGAGACATTATGCCACAGCAATTAAGCCATGATGGGTTGCGCTGGCACTGTCGAGCATACTGCTGCCGACGCGATCGTTTTTCCGATTTCAATCTCGGGCGTATCAGTGACATTGTTATGACTGAAAAAGGTGTCACTCTCCCAGCTATCGATACGTTGTGGCATCAGTACGCGCCCATTGAAATTGCACCACATCCGTCGCTTAATGAAACTGAGAAAATGCTGGTATTAAACGACTATGGTCAAACAGCGCCCTTTGTCATTAAAGCGCGCTGCGCCATGGTTGATTACACCCTGCAATATTACCGCCTGGGTCGTCACGGCATACAAAGCGATCCGCGTCAGCATCCATTAATTGTTGCCAATATTGAGGCACTGCGCCCCTACCTGTTTGAGCAGGCCAGCCAATGAACATTTATAAGTACCTACAGCAGATAAAAGCCGACAAACCAGTCAACGCGATACGGCTCGATGAGCTTTTACATCAACATGCTCTCTCTTTAGAGACGCTTGGGAAACCTTCATTTGTGAGCCGAAATACATATCTGATCGAGTCAGTTGATAACGCACTGCTGGCACAGTGGCTAGAGCGCTTCGCGCCGGCGACATCGCGTGTCGATGCCTCCCGGCGCGCAAAGGATTCACACCAACATCGTACCTCTGCAGCCTATTTTACGGCCAAATTACTGAGTGATCCGGATAATCATTTTGCCATTGCCTGTCGCATTAGTGGCGCCTCTACCGGACGAACAGTCATCCCCGCTGATGCTACGCTGGTATTAATTGAGAACAGTGAGTGCTATACCCAGCATGAACGCTTTTTACTAAACGTAGGCTTAGGGGACTTATCGTCCAACACGGTTATTTTGCTCTCCGGTGGTAATGCCATCACACATCCGGCCGCACTGACCTATTTATCTCAATTCCCGCGCATACATTACTGCCCGGATTACGACTTAGCTGGCATCGAAATATACGAAACCGCGAGCCAAACGCTAGCGCATAAGCTGCACTTTGTGATGCCCGATGACTTAGTCAGTTACGCACGTTACTGCAAAAAGCCAAAACACCAAGCCCATTATTTAAAGGCTATTGAAAAGGCCAGGTACCACAACTTTGACGCGATGGTTGAGTTATTAATTGCCGGTCAGGGCGTTTTAGAGCAAGAAGTCCTTATAGGAGAAGACAAGTGAATACGAGCACTACCAAGATCATCATCAAGCGTATCGTTGCTGTTGATTCATCATCCATGGCTTATGCTGAAGCGCTATTAAATGACAATATCTTGCTGATGGGGCTTGGTAATGTCGGTAAATCAAGTCTGGTCAATGCGGTACGCTTTTTCTTGTTACCGGATACCAACGTAAACCAGGCAAAAGATAAGTTTGCCTTTCGCTCTGGTGCAGACAGCGACGACAAAGAGAGTTACTACGACAAGGACGAACTCTATAATTACTACTTCCCGACCGTGCATTCGCGCCTCATTCTTGAGGTGGAGCATCAGCTTCTTGGTGGCGGGACGCAAAGTCACTGCCAAATCATCTCAAGAGGCGGGGATTACAAAATACAGCGTGTCTTTATCCCGGAGCCTTACGAAGCCATTGAGCATCTGTTCTGGCAAAAAGACGACGGCAACGGTACCCGACCGACAAGTCCGGTCGGCTCGGACCTGGTACCTCGACTGCGTGAAGTGAATAAAAATGCTAAGCAGTATTCACAGCGCGACCAGCTGATAGAAGCGCTCTATTCATTTAATGCCATGAACCCGGCAAGCACACCGTTTGCTATCTTTCCACTTAGTAATATCCGTGCGAATTCAGTCGACTCCGTCAGGGCGCTGGTCAAAATGCTGTTTAATCAAGATGCGGGCTCTCTTAGGCTAATGACAGCCACTGCTGTTGAGGCACAGGACGCATTTGATGAAACACTGGAAATCGATATCAACGAAATTATCGGCAAAAAGCATGAGCTGACTCAGCGCAAAGAGCAGTTAGTAAAATTACGTGCGCTTGAGCCTCAATTCACCGAGCTTCAGGAGCAGTTTTCGAGACTTCAGCAAAAAAGCGCCGCAACCTCACAATTTATAAGTCTGTATCAAAATACGACGGTGCATTGTCAATCGCTTGAGGAGCAAGCTGACGCCATTGGTCGTCGCGTTGAAACCTTGAGACAAAAATGCAAGACGCTAAGCCAACAGAAGCAAAATGCCTTAACTGATATGCAGGTTAGTCAGAAACAAGTCAATCGATTAAATAAAGAGATTGAACAGAAAACGGCAATAAAAAACCAATGCGATCAGATCATCGCATCGTATCCCGATGAGGGTATATCGTTCGTCCTAGGCTCACTCGAAGATTACCTAGAGGAAAAACAAAGCGACTATAAGAACCGTACAGAGCAAAATACCCGGGAGCGACGCATTACAGAACTTGAGGAGCTCATTAAAGGCAAAGAGCAAGAGCTAAAAAAAGCAGAGGCTAAAATCCGGGACAAATCAAAAAGCCTGCATGCCCAGCTGCCGGAGCCGCTTTACAACAAGCTGTATTCAGTCAATAGCGATCTTGCAAAAGCGAATCCTGGTCGCGATTTAACCACCGATGAATTGTCGCAAATTAACCAATTTTGCGAGCTTTTAATAGAGCGCGGCGGATCACTTGATTTTTTTGATGAGTCAATTCCGCTGCTCAGTGAGCCCTATCAGCCCATCACAGAAAAAGATATCACGGGTATTGAGAGTGAACTGTTCGATTTAAAAGAAGAGCTCAAGGAATTAAAAGAGCTCAACACCAACGCAGTCAATAGCACGCACAAGGTTGAAGTGCTAACCCGAGAAATTAAAAGCGCCGAATCTGACATTGAAAAAATCGAGGGTTATACCGCGACTTGCCAGAGAATCATTTCAGCAACCGCTGATCATGAACAAGAGCTCAAAGACCGGGATGAGTATGCTGAATTACACCAGGAGCTAGAGACGGCTTACGAGCGAGATAATAGTGAACTGACCCGTTTACGCAGTGAGTTATCAGCAACGCAAGATAAGGCTAGAGCGCTGAGTATGATGCTATCCCAGTATCATAACGCGATCTGTCGCTTCCCGGCTACGAAAACGCGCCTCGATGCGGTATTAGAAGGCGATGAAGAGGCCCCTGCCGGCGACAAAGTCGGTGATGAGGAAAGCTTTCAACGAACAATAAATGCACTGCAAGACGCTGAAAAAGCCAAATACGAAATCAAACAGAAACTTGTCGAGTTGATCAAAGACGGCCTGATAAGTGACGACTATCAACTGCTTGAGCGTGACAATGGCGATGATGCCGTCGTTAATACATTTAATATGCTGGCCCAAAAGTTTGAGCTGCTATCATACAACAGCGATGTATTGGCGCAGGATACTCGTCGTCATAATGAGCATATTAGAAACCGCCTGGAGCGGCTCAGTAAAACCAAAGACAAGATTGAAACCACCGTTTCCCGGATAAACCGGGATATTGAAGGCGCCTCAATGAACGACATTGAAGAAGCCCGGCTTGTTGTTGAATTAGAGCCCCTTTTCAATAGCCTGGTTGATAGTTGGCGTAATTTCGACTCGCTCAATACCGAAAATACGTTACCGTTTGAGTGGTATAGCATGCTGCAAAAATTCGTTGATAGTAAAGCCGTCAATGACGATGATGGCAAATTGCGGCTTAATCACCTCATTCAAGGCACCCGATATGAAACGCGCAAAGCGGGCGCCTCGTGGGATAGCAAAAAACAATCAACATCGACTCACATGCTGATTAATACGCACTTTTGCGACATCTTCCTTGATAAGCTGGCCAGTCAATCTGCGCATATTGCCTTCCCGCTGATCGTGGATGAAATTGGCAGCATTGATACAACGCAGATCCCTGAGCTCATCGCCACATTGAACAACAAAGGCCATTACCTTATCGGCGTGACCGTGGACGGGAAGAGCGGTGCCGTATTCGAAGCCATTGGGAGCTATCAGGTGTTCACCCGCGACAATCTAACCACACACCCATACAGCAAAGAGCGGCGTAATACCGCTATTCCGAGGTTTCGAGAATATTTGAACGTCGAGCATCCGGATACACCACCTTCTCAATCATCGCTTGAGGTGTGAGTTATGGCGGACTTGATACAAAAACGCTTCAGTACAATCGAAACCATATTAAAAATGCTCAATCATCGTGAGCTTATGTTTCGTGCTATTGAAACGTCCGATAAGCGTCAGGGCAATGCCGTGATTGAGGCGGAATTCTTTTATCTGGTAGCTGAATATAAAAAAGGTTTGTCAGCAGAGAAGCAAAAAGAGGTAACCACCGTTTTTGACTATAAAAATTTATTGTCTGCCAAGGTGCTTGATGATCGACGCGCCACAGACGGCGTGACAAAGTTATGGTTTAACTCGGTTATCATTGATTTATTCCGCCTGTGCAAAATCAGCCTATATCGCCCGTTGAACAAAACCTCACTACTGTCAGCCATGACGCCGATATGGTCCATATTGTCGGATATTAATGAGAAGCAGCTCTCACTTATCCCGGGAACTGAAGAATACGACGAATGGACCGACACATTGAATGCCCACATCACGGGATTACTCGGGCGAATAAAAGCCAACATTACGAAGCTGGAGCAGATTGGCGAACAATTCCAGGAGGATATCGCAGAAGAAGGTGAGCGCGAGCTACCTGATGCTATGAAGCTTAAATTTGAGCACGCCTCGAAACTCTATCGTCACGAAGTGCAGCCGCTCAGTTCATTTTTGGATAAAGACACGCGCTACGAAAAAGGTGATGGTATTTTGCTGACCATTGATGCGTTAAAAAATGTCTTTGTCCGCAATGGCGACCTGGAGTACCAGGCGCTTATGACGAACTACTATCTGCAATACCTGGATTTATTCGAGCCAATAAAAGCGGTCGCCGACAATATCAGTATTTATCTGAGAAAGACCAAAGAAGCGATTGCACAGCACAACGCCATTGAGTCCGCCTATGTCATCATCAAGCAAGCTTATAATAAGACATTAAGTGCTGATCGCCGACTCAAAAATATCAAGTTGTCGGATCTGCAGGATTTAGCGCCGGAGCGAACACTGGGCAAAATCAAACGCCCTGCCCCTATACAGATTGATAAGAAACCGGCCTTTTTAAGTAACGTGTTTAATGAGCTGGCACGCCGGACCCTACAAAACGCCCATAGTATCGACGATAAATTGGTGTTTGAGGACGTTATTCAAAAAGACAGCGCTGTTGCCATCCGGCACTCAATTCGTCTGAATCGCTGGGTTACATCGCATTCATGGCCGGAGAATGTTGATTTTATCGCACATGCTTATGAACAGCTCAAAAACACGTTTGAGGGATTCAAAGTACCTGATTTACTGGAAATAAGCAGCACACTGGTCACCTCCAAACAGTATACGATTAAAGCACTTCCGGCATTCAAGCAGATCCGTGAAGAAGATCCTGATACCGGGGTTGTTACTGAAATGGGTTACTGCGTTCGTCACATTACCGCCACCGGACAACATTCAGAGGGTTCTGATGGAAATCAATAATACATTCTCACAAACATCACCTAATCTTTCACGCGCTATTTATCAAATGTTCGCTGAAGGCGGGATCATTAACAAACACGAATACGTGCAGTCCGTTGCCGATTTTAAAGAATCTTCCATGTATCAAGAGTTGGTAACCAATCATAGTCACTATGAAGCACTGTATTGGCAATTGGGGTATGTCCTCGCGCATGATGGTGAAGGCGAGTTTTTCCACATTAAATCAAAAATTAAAGACGAAGAAGACGACGAATTTAATGAGGCCGCCTTAAAAATTATGGCGGTATTAACATTGTTTGCGCGTATAGCAACACAACGTGGGCAGCCTCTCCACCTGCTCGGCGAACCGGCTCAGGGGTTAACGGTAGCTGACATTGATATGCTTGATAGTGACGAGGATCTGCAACAAGTATTACGCGCATTAAAGTTCAAGGATAAGTCTAACGTTATCAGCACGCTAAAACGGTGTGGGTTTATCTTTCAGGTGAGTTCGACAAAGTACGTCTTAAGTAAAGGCGCGGTGTCAATGATAGACGCCATTATAGAGCATCAACGGAACGTGAGTGGGGATACGCAGCCTATATAAGAGTGACACGTTTTTGGGAGATGGCAGACAAAACCTTTCGCCAGAGCGATAAATCAGCTTGCCAATAACTCTTCAAGTCGATGAAGTTGCCATTGATAGTTCTCTGGATTGTCTTCTTTGAATTTCGCCAAGTTGAACAGCTTCCACTTAACGGATGGAAAGTGCTGATAGTCGTATACAGACCAGTCAGGCTGTAGTCCATTAAAGCTTAACAAAAACTGCTTATCCGGCTCGTTCAAATTTTTCCTTATCGTATCTATGAGCATGTCTCTGGTGACTTCATAGTCGGCATAATTGAAAGCAAGATCACTCATCCCCTCGAACTGGTTTTCAAAGGCTGCTTGCTGGTCAAGTAAGTTGGGTCCGAGCATTTCATGGGTGGGTCGGTCGCTGCTGATGAGAGCGAAAATAAAGCCACGTTTTATTTCCTCAGTAAAGCCAATATTTTCCAATAACAGTTTCGTATCGAAAAGGTCTCTTGGGTGCTGCCGGTCAAGAGCGGCACAGAGTTTACCGCCATAAAGCTGACCAAGGGGGACTATCGGCATGGCACAGAATACGTCGTATTGCTCTTGCGCAGATGAGCACAGTGCCGTTTTGGTTGCAGGCCCTAGTAAGCCACGGCCAACCATATTCACTTCAACCTTAATTTGCACACCTTGCTGACTGATCTGAAGTTTACAAACCTTCGGTTTATTCTGAATGCGTATGGACGCACTTAGTTTTTCAATGCGCTCTTTTGTGCGCAAAAGTGCGGCATTGATGGCATCCAGCGTTTCAAGCCGATCAGCTATTTCGACGTAAGTTAAGTCGATGTCTACGGACAATCTTGGCATGTCCTGCAGAAACAAATTGATAGCCGTACCGCCATGCATCGCAAAGCACTCCTCCTTAGCAACCTCCGGCAATACATCCAGAAGCAGCTTCACCTGCCTTCTATAAGCTTCATTCATGCCATAGCTTCCAATGCTTTCGGTACCGTTATTTGGTACTTCGCGACATAAATGCCATCAGCTACTATCGAACGCTTACCGGAGCCCAGGTCCACGTTGTCTAAATTGAGGTAACGCACCCAGTCGTGATTCGCTTTGTCAGCCATATAAAGAAATAGGCGTTTAACCTTGATTGATTTGCAGGCCTCAAGCAGTTTTTGCACGGATGCCGGTCGTAGGTTGTTCAGCCCCTCCATTAACTCGAAGACCTCCGATAATGATTGTGACTTTGGTGCGAGGTATAAACATTCCATGATTGCGCGTGCAGGGTCGGATACCTTCACTGTAAATTGCTTGTGCGATAGTTCGAGCAAACCAAGCTCCGGCGGTAGGAAATTGGTGAGCGCGCACTTTAGCGAAAGACCCCAGTCTCGTTTCTTAAACCAAAGCGGTAAATGCTCACCCTGGTTGCCAAACAGTTGCGCATGTTTTGGAGAGAGCTCTAAGTAGTGTGATTTGCCCTGCAATGCTAATGCAGTCTTACCCCCTGGATGGACGGATAGACCCAGTTGGGTTTGCAGTGCATATACAGCCCCCAGATAATCGACCTGGTCGCCGAAACGGATTAATGCACCCGTACCGACAGATTCAAACCACTGGCTGCTCTTATAACGCTTTTGCAGGTCGTTGCTGTAACCATTATTAGCAAGCCAGGCAGAGCAAAGCACAACCCCGGCGGGCTGGGCTCTGAGTAGCTTGTTTAATTTAGATGGTGAATCGGTACTCATAGTGCCAATCTACTATAATTTATAAACCAAATTAGCCGTTAGTTTATATTATTTTATATTTCGGCGCTATTAGTACCTAAATAAGTTGAAGTTTAAACTGCGGAGCTGGTTGGAGATTGATACTCAACCAAAGAAACAAGCATACCGATCTTCTTTAACGAGCTCTAGGAAATCACTAAGTCGCTTCACTTTAGGCTTTGGCTCATAAGCATGCCATTTCAAATCAGCGCGTTGCCAATAAACTTTCCAGCAATTTTGCGTTTTTACGTAGGTTGTTTTTGCCACCGGCAGTTCCATGGTTTCGGAAGGATTTTGCCATTGCGGTCTGATTTCGAAAATTTCAATACTCTGATTTTCAATTCGGTAACCAAGGTCAAGCTCTGGTCGTATGTGCATCGGCGGTCTTCGTACCGCCATGAACGCTTCAAGTTCTTTCTCACATTTCTTAATTTCGAATTCACTGAGGGCCATAGCAGATTACCTAATACGCGAAAAAGAGGCAGGATTTTAACCCAAGATGTGGCCTGTTGTGAATCAAACTGGGTTTGATTCAGTTCCGTCCTTTTCAATGAGGCAATACGAACCGGCCAAGGTAATTGTCTCTCAATACAGGTAGATTGGATTAATTGAAAGGTTGTATGCCTACCTTTAGGTCTACAAATTATTACTTAAAAAGTAACTTTATGTAGACCTATTGCTTGCCGTAATCTAATCAATGGTCTACACTGAATTACCTAATTGGTTATTTAGTGTAGACCTATGACTAAGTCTGATAAGCTATTAAACGCATTGGCTAAAGCGGTTAGTGCCGGCGGTGGCGTTCACAGTGCAAATGAGCTTGCTTTTATGTTGGGCGTGCCTTGTGACCCGGCTTTTAGAAAGTTCCTCGCTGATAGCGTAAAGAAGGGCTTGCTAAGACGCGTCGTAAGAGGCTTTTATGAAAGTAAGATCACACCGCCAGAGCCAGAAACAGCCATTTATAAGATCATTAAAAAGTTGCGTAGTGGCGTATTGAATTACATCAGCCTAGAAAGTCAGCTTAGTTACACCGGCGATATTTCGCAAGTTGTGATGGGTAGAGTCACCGTTGTTACTAAAGGTCGAAGTGGTTGTTTTGACACGCCTTATGGTGTGATCGAATTTACCCACACTAAGAAGCCAGTCGAGCAAATCGCCCCTCAATTGTACTATGACCCCGAAATTAAAATGTACCGCGCATACAAAGAACAAGCGCTCGCAGATCTTAAGCACTGCCGCCGTAATCTGCATATGCTGGAGAGCTAAGTATGTGGGAGTGTGTAGGAGATAGAGTATGCTGAAGCAACAAATCCGCCAAATCGTACAGTCAAATCCTGACTATGCGGCAATCACGCCCGCGATAGAAAAAGAGATCTTGCATCATGACATTATGGATGTGCTGATCAAGCAAGGTGTTATGCAGCGATTAACCTTTATTGGCGGCACCTCATTACGCATGTGTCACAACAGCAGTAGGTTGTCAGAAGATCTTGATTTCAATGGCGGTCATGACTTCAAACCATCTGAGTTTGAGGGGTTGGGATCCGAGATACAGACTTATATTCAAAATAAGTATGAAACTGAAGTTTGGGTAAACAAGCCCGCTGGCGAGCAGCAAGGGGATACCGTTTCGTGGAAGATTAGTATCGTTAAAGAGCCTAATCGTCCTGATTTACCAAGACAAAAAATGCATATTGACGTCTGTTCAATACCTTCATTCGATATCGAAAAGCGTCCGCTAATCAATCATTACGATATTGTTGTGCCGACTGAAGGGATCCTGGTTCCTGTACAGTCATTAAAAGAAACACTGGCCGATAAGCTAATTGCGTTAGCGTATCGGTCAAGACGTATTAAACCTCGTGATATCTGGGATATTGTTTGGATTAAACAACGTGGGATTGATTTATCCAAGGTATTGGTTGAGAAAAAACTCTCCGCGAGACATAAGCAACCAGATGACTTTCGACAGGCGCTGTCTACTGCGTTAGACAAGCTAATATCGGAAGAGGGGATACACGATGACTTTAGTATGGAAATAAGCCGTTTTATCCCTAAACAGATTAAAGAGAGAACGTTAGATAACCCAGACTACTGGCCATACGTTCAGGGTGAGGTAAATGCCATCGCATCTGAGTTACTCAATGGTGGGACATCAAAAAATCCATTTGATATGGGTTAGTTCCGAATATTCGAGTTTTAGAAAGCGGCTCGATTGTCAATGGACATTAATGTTGAGTATGCCACCATAATTGTCACTCAATAGTTCACTATAGAAAACTTAATTAGTATATTTTGCAATAAAAGTTCACTAAAGCGTTATTAATTTTATAAAAGTATGCTAAATTAAACAAATTATCATTCAGATATTAAAAAGTTCACTAAAAAGAACTATCATTGGTGAAACACATGAAAAGTCACATCACAGAGTTAAAGCAGCAAGTTCATGCGCTTCTGCGTGAGATCGAGCGACTAGAAGCAAAAGAGCTTGACGAAAAAGACGTCTTTCCGCTCGCAGAGCTAAAGGAGCGTGTGACTCAATACGTGAAAGAAAACGATATTACCATCGACACCTTTTGCGACCTAGCGATGATCAGCAAGACAACACTCTATGCTGCATTTACTTCGCCAGCCTCAGCGAAATGCTCAACGATTGAGTCCATTATCGCTGTGTTTGGTAACTATACACTGTATGTTGGACGCACCGATGCACGTTAATCGTATCGCGACCGTATTCGTCAATGGTGTGAAGGCGGGCATACTCACCGAATATCGCGCGTCGCAGGATTTATCTGCTCGTGAGTCATATAAATTTGCGTATGCAGCAGACTACCTAGAAAACGGCTCGCCAATTGGTCATCATCTTCCGCTTACAAAGACCCAGTATGAGTTTGATGCTTTACCGCCCTTCTTTACCAATTTGCTCTCAGAAGGATGGTTAAGAACCCACCAAGCGCAGAAGGCGCGACTTGATAAAAGCGATGAGTTTGGTTTGTTGTGCGCCAACGGCGAAGAGCTGATTGGCGCTATTTCTGTAGTAGCCGATGAAGTTGACGATTTACCAGGCCAGCGCTCTGTTCAAATACCAATTCCTAAGCCCAGTATTTTGAAAGACAAAGGCGTCAGCATTGTTGGCACATCACGCTCATTCAATGACTATGCTGTTGACCATGCAAACGGCCATTCCATATCGGGTGTGCAGCGCAAACTGATGATGAAGTTGGAAAGTAATCAACTCGTGCCAACGACTCGCGGCGGACAATACATTGTAAAGCCTGCACCGGAAGGTGTACCGCATTGCCCCGAGAATGAGTTTTTTGTTATGAGCTTAGCCAACAAGGTTGGATTCAAAACCGCTGAATGTGGCCTTGTCCCCTTTGAAGACGGAGAATTCGCTTATGTGACCAAGCGTTTCGACATTCTCAGCAAGCATGAGCGATACTTTGTCGAAGACGGCGCGTCATTATGTTCGGTCCACCCAAAACATAAGGACAGCGACGCATTAAGTTATGAAACCGTTTTAAAAAGACTCAGCGAGGCCGCAGGAAACAGTAAAGCAGTGACGCTCAACCTATTCTTACACGTCGTTTTTTCATATCTTGTTGCGAACAACGATTTACACTTGAAGAATTTTTCCTTAATGCGTAAGCCGTCTGGGAAAGACTCGACGATGGATATGTTAGCCCCCATTTACGACGTCCTTAGCTTAGCGCCCTATCCCGTATTTGACCACGCCTGCTTCACGTCGATTGGTGTTCTCGCAACAGAAGAGGGAGACGACGGCTATTTCAGTGACGCTTACGAGCAGTTTGGTTTTTATACCCAAAGTGACTTCGTGCAGCTTGGGGTGAACGTAGGCTTGCCGAAAGCTTTGGTGGAAAAACAACTAAAGCAACTCATCGGCAAGCTATTCAAGGTGCTCGACAGTGGTTTTCGAACGCCACTACCCGACGATATGTACGAAATCATAACAGATCGTATTCGTGAGCGCGGTCGCGCATTAGAGCTGACTTTGCGTTAGGCACCAGATGAACTAACCAGCTACGCAAGAGAGAGAAATGCCGATTCACAGCCTAAAATCTTCATGCAGTTTCGACCAATGATGTCTTAGCACTTGCTTGTGCTCTCGATGCATCGGCAATTCGGTTAATAATTTAGGCCAAATAGACCGAGCTTTATCTAATGTATCCGTTATGTGTACTTTGACGGCCTGCCACGGAAAACCAACACGATTAGCCCAAATTTCGAACGATGCCATGCTCACGTCATACCAATTTTTGTTTTTGGCCATATTTAACGCGAATTCCTTCTCGCCTTTGACGTAAGGTATTGTTGAAACTATATCATAGGCAGGAGATAACATGGGCCGCTGAGGGTTGGAATATATCACCGACCAGTTCTTAAGGTGTGCATCACCATTGGCAAGTAATATATTCACAAGTATGCGCCTAGCCAGTTGCTGGACGTCTTTTAAGGCTTGATGGCTGTAGGAATAGAGCGCATCCGCAATCTGTTCATAGTTGTACTTTTCATATTTTGCATAGGAGTATACTTGGAATATTTGAGCGAAATCTTCAGTGTGCACTCGTTTCCCATTGTCCCTATCAAATCGCTTGATTGCGTATGCGTATTGTTCGTTCGGCAATTGAATATTCGGTAGATTATCCAGATTAGATAATTCAACCAATTTTATCTCTGGAATATCAACGCCTGCAGCCTCTGCAAGACGCATAGCCGAGAACTCATTAAAAGGCACAAACTGATGCACAGTGGATGGTGTTTTAATGATCCAGCTGTCATCATTAGCATCAGTGCCGATATTGAATCTGCCATCTTTGTTGCGAACTGAAGAGAATTTCATTTGTACGCCGGCAAGGGAAAACTTGTTTTGTTGGGTGGCGACATCAATTTGTATAGCTTCAACTTGTTCACGATGATCAAGCGCCCAAACTGGGAGCTGACCTGCAATTATCGGAGATGCAATAAGACCTCCCGGCAAACTCCGGCCCATATGCGCCATTAGCGGGAATTCATTGTCCTCATGCACTTTAAGCGACTGTGCCATCCAGTGTCTTAATGCCCCTTCGGGCAGAAGATTGGATAATACCGGCGGCAAACGTTGCGAACTGATAACTGGTTTACCAAGAGCCTGTTCATTCACCAATTGGGACATCGTAAATGTGTTGCGTTTCTTTGCAGGCAACGCCAAATAATCAGGCGAAAAGACTAAAATGTTCTTACCGCCCGAATAATGAGATATGACACCAATCTCCTGGTTATTAATACTGAGACTGAGGCCTTCGACGCACTCTATGCGTTTCGTCTTCATCTTACCTAGTCCTCAAGATGTTTGTGTCTGCTAGCCCAAATACTCTCTGTCTCTGAGTTTGCTGGAGTTGTACTTTTGCCATCAATATCTGACGGATCTACAACCGCTAGTTGCAAATCTAAGCCAGCAAGAATGCGCAATAGCGTTGAGACTTTTAAATCCTGCCCAGACTCCACCCGTTGATACTGTTGCTGCGACATTCCTATAAGCATGCGCATGTCTTTTTGTGACAACTTTCTTTTCTTGCGCTCTCTAACTAATCGTTCGCTCAGTTCATTTAATGTCTTCATAACACAATCCAAAAATTGTTTTCATTATTTAATACAACTTATACGCTGTATAGAAACAAAAAACAATCATTTTGTTGTTATTTAGATTTAACACAACTCTGGTGATGTATTTAGCAGCAATTACGGTGGCCGGTCCGGCCAAGATAATTGTCGCTAAGATGATTTCGGTTTAATCCGATCACCGCTTTCGGTCTACCCGAACAATTCTTGGCGGGTCAATTTTGTCACTGTGACTACTCACCGCACTGCCGCGACCCATGTATTAATACGATCGGCGTATCGTCAATGGCTTCGATTAGATTTTGCTTTGTATTTCGTGGAAATAAGTTATCGGCCATCTAATGAATCCTTCGCTAAAATTTTCTCCAATTGCAATCCAACCTGCGTCCATTTGAAAGCAAATGCCCGTCTAATTGAAAGTGTCAATGTGCAGATTGTTTTTCAATTGTGTGATTTGGTGGCTCCGAAGGACCGATTTGTAGATAAGCGGAACGATGCTCTCTTTGGATTTCCCAGACTTTACTAGACACTTTTAACTCTTTAAAACCCCGGTAGCCTTATACGCTCGCTTTGCGGCGTTAGTCGTCCTCGTTGTCCGGTTCGTCTCCGTATAAGGCCTCGAGCTTTTTTGACAGCACCAACAGGGCGCTCGTTTCAGCTAACGCTTTAGTCTTTGCGACGAACCTCGGCCTTAAGCTTTTTAATTTCTTTGGTCGTTTTTTTGCGCTCCTGCTTGACCTGCCGATCACTGTCAGCAGTGCGACCAAAGCCCTGCAGGCAATCCGTACGCCACTGTTTGACCTGCTCGGTAAATAAGCCTTTTTCACGACAATACGCCGACAGCTCAGCTTCAGATAAGCCGGCGGTTTCGATAACGATGGCCAACTTGTCTTCAGCGGACCATTGGTCAGCCTGTTTTTGATGTCCGGGCCGACGCCGAAATCAATGTGCGGATGATACCGAAATGCTTGTCCGGCTTAGGCCGAAATCACTGCCCGGATGACCCCGAAATGCGCACTTTACTACCCCTTGTAATAATCACTAGTGAGTTCATCAGTCTATATTTGAAATTGCTTGAGAGAAAATTGCTTCAAGCAGAGACAGATCACAATTAACGCCCGCAACATTTGCATCTATCCAGTGGTCCTGCGATATATTAGGCCAAGACAGGTCGTAGCCCAATACGAATAGCATTTCCTCAAAAAAGAGCCGCTGGACTCGACCATTTCCTTCTCTAAAAGGATGAAGCAAATTAATCTCACAGAATAAGTCAGCAACACCAATTATTAACTCTTTTTCTGTTTGCAAGTGTTCGAGTGAAGGAACTTTTTCAAGTAGTTTGTTCGACTCTGGTTCAATACGTGGCCATGTGCAGAATCGCGTCGTACCTTTTGAAATATCAACATCTCTCAATTCGCCCGCCCATTCGTAAACGTCTTGAAATAGGTGATGGTGTAGCTGCTTAAGGTGAGGTAACGTGAAATCGGAGAGTGTTAGGTGTGGCGCAATATAATCCTTGGCGCGAGCGGCACTGAATGAGGCTTCAGCTTCTTCTAGCTCGCTTGGCTCTCGAATATCAAGAAGGTTCTTGAGAACATCTGAGTTGGGGTAACAATATCTGTCTTGAGCTACCCCGTACTTATCTCGCATACTTTTGCTTTAATTCAGCAACAGTCAGATGCCTATTCGCTTCTTTAAGTTTCAACCCTTCGTAGCTTAGGCTTGTCTCGAAGTTTTTCATATTCGGCGTGAACCGAGCCTTACGAGTTTTGCTCGTCTTTAAAATAGCATTTGTCATGGATTGTACCCTCCTAACACTATAAATCTTACCATACCAGACAAAAAATAGCCATGTGGACTCGCGTGAACGATCGCTTATTGCCTACGAGCTCCATGGGCATTGAGATGTATAATCTGGTTATAACGCTTTATAATGATGACACTCTTTCACGAGGTGGCTCGGACGGAGATCAACGTCCGACTCTACGCACATTTACTCTTGAAAACCCTTGTTTTCAAGAGTAAATACAAAACCAAAGCAATCCAAGCTGATGATTGGACTTCTATTTCCTATTTATAAAAAATGACTATTCAGGACTGAGCGTAGGTTCGGACACACAAAATGACTCAACGTAAGTTATTCATACTTCAATATTTCAGTCAGTCTTTGCTCATCGTCATTAGCTCGTAACCAATTCAAAGCTTCGTCTTGCGACTCACAAAAGGTAGCTTTACACTCCGGTTCCCAATCCCGATAATTTGTGAAAAAACGTTTTTCAACAACAAACTTGTTATCATCAGTTTTGTATATTGTTGCGGAATGAAAGAGATCTGTGTCCGGTACTGTCGCCGTATCGTAAAACTTAACCGAAACCACATCACCAGTTTTCGCAATCACTTCCCCCCTGAACTTAAGAGCGTCACCCTCTGTCGTTTTAATTCGTATAGCTTTCATACGCTCCCCTCTCAATTATTTATAGTAACGGTTATGCTTGGATAACCAGTTAACAGCGTATTTACAAGTTTTTTTCACCGAGATCGCTGTCTAAACCAACGATTGAAGCTTAGTAAACAGAGACCATGCTAGTCACCCTACCGCTCGCGCTGGTTTTGTCATCCCTGAAATGAAAAAACCGACCTAAAACCGGTTTTCCCGCCCATATCCAGGGGTCTGCATGTCGCCACGCGTGGATGATGGGTAAGTGGTTTTTCTATTATAAAAACTACTTTAATGTTTACAAGCAGATTTCATAATCAGGCGAGTTTCATTGGGAGTCCTATGTAGCGTCAATTACCTTGGCCGGTTTTCCGGCAATTATCCTGGCCGGTTGATACCGATTTTTAACTACCGTTGCTCATTGCCACTTTGCGACGGTAACTTTCACCTTCACAATGAAGGATTGTCGCATGATGCACCAGCCGATCGATGGCGGCTATGGTCATCGTTGAGTCGTCGAACAGTTCATCCCATTGCTCGAACGACTTATTTGATGTGATGATCATGCTATGCCTTTCGTATCGATGCGCGATTAGCTCGAACAGCACACTGGTCTCCTGCTCGGTTTTGCGAACGTAACCTACGTCGTCCACGATAAGCAGATTGTATTTATCCAGTTTCAGTAGCTCATCCTGCAATCGAAGATGCTGTTTCGCTTGTTGTAGCTGTTGCACGATGGCTGACGCCGCGATGAACTTAACCTTATACCCCTGCTCGATAAGCCCGTAACCGATGCCACTGGCGATATGGGTTTTACCCAGTCCGCTGGCTCCGAACAGTAAGACGTTAGAGCCGAGTTTTAACCAACCGGGTTGGTTAACCAGATCGATGATTTGGTGTTTTGAGATACCGTCGACCAGATTAAAGTCGAAGTTGCCAAGGTTTTTTCCAGCCGGCAACTTGGCGTCTTTCAGCAACCGCTGTAAGCGTTTATCTTCGCGGTTTGCCAGCTCGATATGACAGAGCTCCGATAAGTACTGCTGAGGGCTCCACTGTTCTTTGATGGCTTTATTGCCCAGCGCGTCCCATTCTTTAACCATGGTGGCGAGCTTTAACTGCTTGAGCATGAGTGATAGTGAAGCCGTTGCGTTATCCATGCAGGCCTCCCGGTATCATGCTGGCATAAGAGCTTAAGCTGTGTTGCTTGATGGTAAGTGATGGTGCTTTCGGCTCGATAACTAAAAAGCGCTCTTCGCATTCCCGGATGGCCGGTAATTGTCGCTGGGTAATTGACGCAGCAATAAATCGTCCTAATTGACGCTCACAACCGCTTTGTTTGGCTAAATGAAGCAGTTTTACCATGTAATAGCGGCTTTATCGGCCGTTAGCGTGTCGTCGACATACTCCCAGATGGTCTTGTAATTGTCGTCCGGTAATAGGTCATCGCGCAACTGTGAGTGGCGGAACGCACGCGGTTTCTTAACCAGTGCATCAATAACATGCCGGTAATTGACGCTGCGGGCGCGACCACCTTTGTCGGCATAGACTCGCTCAAGCTCCATCACGAAGTCGGTGCCGTAAAATAGGGCTAACCGGTCATCATAAAGCCGTACCAGCAATCGACTGTCAATAAGCCTTGATGGCACCGTGTAGGTGACGCGCTTGAGGCAAATCGTGCTTGT
>TARA_R100001369_G_scaffold22674_1_pt1 | contig 54530 bp, 49 predicted proteins | sample TARA_R100001369 | Tara Oceans TARA_R100001369 (sample SAMEA2621528) | marine metagenome | biome: marine biome (ENVO:00000447); feature: surface water layer (ENVO:00002042); material: "saline water (ENVO:00002010), including plankton (ENVO:xxxxxxxx)" | depth 5 m
TCCGCCGAAGCCGCCACCAAAGCCGCCTCCGCCGCCAAAACCTCCACCGGAGCTACTGCCGCCACCAAAGCCACCTCTTCCAAGGCTACTTAAAATAATAGCATCTAGTATGGTGCCTCCCATTCCGCCTCTGCTTCCTGGTCCTCCTTTATTATTTCGATTCTTTTTAGCAAGGGAGATCAAGAAAATCACGAAGATGATCCCCATTATAATTAGATTCATTGGAATTCCAGAAGGTTTACTATCTCTAACGGGAGAACCTTGAAAGGATCCATCTAACACCTGAAAAATTGCTGTGGTTCCATTGTCAAGACCTCCATAAAAGTTTCCATTTTTAAATTCAGGAAGAATGATGTTTTCAATAATATCTTTGGTTGTAAAGTCGGTTAGGTATTCTTCAAGACCGTAACCTGTAGTGATCCAGATCTTTCTATCTGTTTTAGATAAAAGGATCAAAAGACCATTGTCCTCCTTTGCTTGGCCAATTCCCCATTCCTGAGCCCATTTGGGCGCATAGAGTCCTATATATTCTCCATTAAGAGATTCTATAGTAGCAATAACAATTTGAGTTGAGGTGGTATCTGCGTAGCCTATTAATTTCTGTTCCAACAGTTGCTCCTCAGAAGGAGTAAGCATATCTGCAGAATCATAGATACTGGTCTCTTTGCTAGGTTTTGGAGGAACATCGAGTTGTGCCACCGCATCTAAAGAAAAGGTAATTAAAAATAATAATGTAACTAGAATTGAAAGTTTGGAATTCAGCATTTAACCTTTAGATATAGTATTGGGAAGTTCATTAACATTATCTTCGCTCCAAGGAAAATGTTTTTGCAATTCTTTACCGGCGCTTAAAATACCATCTATAAGACCTTGCTTAAAATTTCCGGATTTAAACTGAGCAACAATTGCATCTTTAGTGCTTTCCCAGAAATCTGTTGGGACTACACTATTAATTCCGCTATCGCCGTAAATCACAAAATCGCGATCTTCTACAGCAACATAAATAAGTACACCATTCTCTTCTTTGGTATTATCCATCTTTAGGAGATGAAAAACTTCCATGGAGCGATCGAATATATCTGCGGCTCCATGGGTTTTTTCAATATGTACACGGATCTCTCCGGAAGTAGATTTTTCTGCTTTACGTATTGCTTCAATTATTTCTTCTTCATCCTTTTTGGTCAGAAAATCTTCTACTTTACTCATAACTAGATCTATTTAAAATCGAATTCTACATCTGGTGCGTTCTCAGACCCAGCATCTGCTTCATATCTAACCATTTGATCGAATCCAAACCAACCAGCAAAAATGGTATTTGGAAATTGACGCACATATTTGTTATATTCGGTAACGGAAGCGTTATAGCGATCTCTAGCAACATTTATCCTATTCTCTGTTCCCTCCAATTGTGACTGTAATTGTAGAAAATTCTGATTTGCTTTAAGATCTGGATATCTTTCTACTGTAACCAATAATCTTGATAATGCCGAAGAAACCCCGCTTTGTGCTTGTTGATATTGAGCCATTTGCTCTGGAGTAATATTTGTAGGATCTATAGTAACTTGTGTGGCTTTAGATCGTGCTTCAATAACATCTGTAAGGGTTCCTCTTTCAAAATCTGCAGCTCCTTCTACGGTTTTAACTAAATTTCCAATAAGATCATTTCTTCGTTGGTAAGAACTTTCTACATTAGACCAAGATTCTCTTGCATCTTCTTGCTTTACAATTGCGGTGTTATTAAATCCCTTTAAACTGGTATATATAATGATACCTAAAACAACAATTATTATTACTGGTATAAGCCACTTTTTCATATTATAATTGATTTTTGATTTTGGTTAATTCTGATTTTATTGTTTGTAATTTTCGAATGATCTCAAAGTTAGTAAGTGTTTTCTTTTTCTCTTCCTTTAAATGAATTTTTGCGCCTTCTAAGGTAAAACCTCTTTCTTTAACAAGATGAAAGATAAGTTCAAGATTTTTAATATCCTGGGGGGTAAACAATCGATTTCCCTTAGCGTTCTTTTTAGGCTTTAAAGCATCAAATTCCTTTTCCCAAAATCTAATAAGTGAGGTGTTAACTCCAAAGGCATCGGCTACTTCACCAATTGCATAATATCTTTTTTCCGGTAGGTCTATATGCATTAATCCAGAGATTGGTTTTCTTGTTGTGCTTTTATCAAGATAAGATCGAATTCTTCCGGGGATAGATTTCCATAGTAAAAGTTAATAGGGTTAATTCTATCTTCATTCCTAAATATCTCGTAATGCAAATGCGGTGCTTCAGATCTTCCTGTGCTTCCAACAAATCCTATTACATCTCCACGCTTTACTTTTTGTCCCGCACGCACATTGTATTTAAATAAATGTCCATATAAACTAGTATAGCCGTAACCATGATTTATTCTAATGTGATTTCCATATCCTGTAGATTTGTTATCTGCTCTATCAACACGACCATCACCTGTGGCATAAACAGGAGTGCCACGTGGTGCAGAGAAATCCATTCCATAATGAAATTTTTTGACCTTCGTAAAAGGGTCATTTCTCCAGCCATATCCAGAAGCAATACGTTTTAAATTTTCATTTTTAACAGGCTGTATCGCCGGAATTGAAGCTAATAATTTTTCCTTTTCTTCAGCAAGAATAGCAATCTCATCCAGAGATTTAGACTGTACTACAATTTGCTTGGTAAGTACGTCCATTCTTTTATTGGTCTCGGTGATCAACTTAGAATTTTCATAACCTTCCAGATTCCTATATCGGTTAATCCCTCCGAATCCTGCTCTTCGCTGTTCCTCCGGAATTGGATTTGATTCAAAATACATTCTATATATATTATTGTCTCTATCTTCTACGTTGGCTAAAACATTTTCAATTTGGTCCATCTTCTTATTAAGAATATTATATTGAAGCTGCATATTCTGCAATTCTCTTTTAAGGGCCAACTCCTTAGGAGTTTCTATCTGTGGAATATTAATATAGATCACTAATAAAATAAAACCAGCAAGAAAAGCTCCGGCCAATCCAAGTAAGACGATTCCAAATTTTCTACCACTTTTATGCTCTATTTTTTTATAGGCTAGTGTTTCACTATCGTAATAATATTTAACCTTCGACATAAATTAAAATTATGCTATTTTTGCGAGTATAAACCTTGCAAAAATCATGCAATAGGTATTGTGTAACGAACAAAGATAAAAATTGTTTTCACACCTTCATAATTAATTAATTATTTGACTTTTTTCAGCATATGAAATCTCAAGAGATACGCTTAAAATACTTAGAATTCTTTAAATCTAAATCCCACGAAATTGTTGCATCTGCTCCAATGGTTATTAAGGACGATCCCACCTTAATGTTCACCAATGCAGGAATGAACCAATTTAAGGAATATTTTTTAGGTAATACGGTTCCTAAACATTCAAGAGTGACTGATACCCAGAAATGTTTAAGAGTTAGTGGTAAGCATAATGATCTAGAGGAAGTGGGGATGGATACCTATCACCATACTATGTTCGAGATGCTAGGAAACTGGAGTTTTGGTGACTATTTTAAGAAAGAAGCAATTCATTGGGCTTGGGAATTACTCACCGAAGTGTTTAAAGTGAATAAAGAACTTTTATATGTTTCTGTTTTTGAAGGCAGTACAGATAGTGATAATCTTGGATTGGACCAAGAAGCATTGGACCTTTGGAAGGAAATTGTGCCAGAAGATCGAATTATCTATGGAAATAAAAAAGATAATTTCTGGGAAATGGGAGATCAAGGACCCTGCGGACCGTGTTCTGAAATTCACGTAGATCTTAGAACTGAAGAAGAGAAAGCAGCTATTCCAGGAAGAGATCTTGTAAATGCAGATCATCCTCAAGTAGTAGAGATCTGGAATCTGGTTTTTATGGAATTTAACCGAAAAGTAGATGGTTCTCTGGAAAAACTCCCGGCACAACATGTGGATACAGGAATGGGTTTTGAGCGCCTATGTATGGCGCTTCAGGGTAAGAAATCCAACTACGATACCGATGTTTTTACGCCTATTATTGAAAGTATAGAGAATGTTACTAAAACCACTTATGGAAAGTCTGAGAAAACAGATATCGCCATACGTGTGATCGCAGATCATTTGAGAGCAGTTTCATTTTCTATTGCAGACGGTCAATTACCTAGTAATACTGGAGCTGGATATGTAATAAGACGAATTTTAAGAAGAGCCATTCGTTATGGATTTACTTTTTTAGATACCAAAGAGCCTTTTATTTACAAACTTGTAAGTACGCTAAGCGCTCAAATGGGGGAAGCTTTTCCGGAGTTGAAATCTCAGAAAGGCCTTATAGAAAATGTGATTAGAGAAGAGGAGCAATCCTTTCTAAGAACATTAGATCAAGGATTGTTATTATTAGAGAAAATAATTTCCGAAACTAAAAGCAAAATGGTTTCCGGTAAGAAGGCATTTGAGTTATTCGATACTTTTGGATTTCCTATAGATCTTACTGCTCTAATTCTAAGAGAAAGGGGCTTCAGTTTAAACGAAGAAGAATTTAATGCAGAACTTCAGCAACAAAAAGATAGATCTAGAGCGGCATCTGTAATTACTGCAGGAGATTGGATAGTTTTAGGACAAGAAGATCAAGAAACTTTTGTTGGGTATGATAGATTAGAAAGTGATGTTAAAATTACTCGTTACAGAAAAGTAGAAAGTAAAAAACAAGGAGAATTATACCAAGTTGTTTTTAATAAGACGCCTTTTTATCCAGAAGGTGGTGGACAAGTTGGGGATAAAGGAACCTTACTTTCTTTAGATGCTGAAAGAATTCAGGTGTTAGATACAAAAAAGGAAAATAACCTTATAATCCATTTCACCAAACAAATACCAAAGGATATTACCGCTGTTTTAATGGCGAAAGTTGATAAAACAAACAGGCAAAGAACCGAAGCTAATCATACAGCTACCCATTTGTTGCATCAAGCCCTAAGACATGTTTTAGGGAGGCACGTAGAGCAAAAAGGTTCTATGGTGAATCAGGATCATCTAAGATTCGATTTTTCACACTTTAGCAAATTAACTTCGGAGGAACTTCAGAAAGTAGAAAATTTTGTGAATGCTAGAATACAAGAACAAATTTCTTTATTTGAGCAGCGAAATCTTACTTACGCCGAAGCTTTAGAGCAAGGAGCTATTGCATTATTTGGAGAGAAGTATGGAGATTCTGTAAGAGCTATACAATTTGGTAATTCGATAGAATTATGTGGTGGAACCCACACCAAAAATACTGCAGAGATATGGTATTTTAAGATATCTTCTGAAGGTGCTGTGGCTGCTGGAATACGAAGGATTGAAGCTATAACTGGTGATGCAGTGAAATCTTATTTTACAGAACAGGCAGAAGTACTGAATGAAATTTCAGTAGAATTGAAGAATTCTAATAATCCGCTTAAAGCCATTCAAAACCTTCAAGAAGAAAATGCCAACTTGAAGAAACAACTTGACCAGTTATTAAGAGATAAAGCTAAAAACTTGAAAGTTGAACTTCTGGATGAATTAACCACAATTAATGGAATTTCATTTTTAGCAAAAAAGATAGATCTAGATGCTGGAGGTATAAAGGACCTGGCTTTTCAAATAGGAGAGAATCTTGAAAATTTATTTTTATTATTAGCATCAGAGCAAGACGGTAAAGCTTTTTTATCTTGTTATATCTCTAAGGAATTGGTAAGCGCTAAAAACTTAGACGCAGGCAAAGTAGTGAGAGAATTGGGGAAATATATCCAGGGTGGAGGAGGAGGTCAGCCTTTCTTTGCAACCGCTGGAGGAAAGAATCCTGGAGGTATATCGGAAGCCATAGAAAAAGCAAAAGAGTATATTCAATAACAGTGTGTTTAGGCACAGATTCCTGAATTATGAAATTTACCACATCTGTACCCATTATAGAACAAGAACCTAAAATAGATCACCATTCAAAGATCTTATTATTAGGTTCTTGTTTTGTAGAGAATATTGGTGAGAAGTTGGAGAGATATCAATTTGAAACCTTAATAAACCCATTTGGAATTTTCTATCACCCAAAGGCTATTGAGGGTTTCATAGAGAAAGTCTCAAATAACTATGTATACACAGAGGAGGATATATTTTTCGATAATGAACAATGGCATTGTTTTGATGCGCACTCTCGCTTAAATAGTTCTAGCCAAGAAGAATTATTGATTAAATTGAATTCTGGATTAGAAGAAACTCGTGTTTTTCTAAAAAAAACCACCCATATTGTCCTCACTTTTGGTTCTTCATGGTATTATAATTTCATAAATTCTAATAAATCTGTAGCAAATTGTCATAAAGTTTCCCAAAAAAACTTTCAGAAAAAAATATTTTCTACTCAGGAAATCGCCGAAGTTTTCAACAATATAACTTCAATGTTATTAACAACGAATAGTTCATTAAAAGTGATATTTACCGTTTCACCTGTACGGCATCTAAGAGATGGATTTATAGAAAATCAACAAAGTAAAGCTCATTTGATTACGAGTATTCATGAGTTTCTTGATAGTCAAAATAGAGATGGTAAAAGCACCTACTATTACTTTCCAGCTTACGAGATCATGTTGGATGAATTAAGAGATTATAGGTTCTATTCTGATGATATGTTACACCCTAATAAAATAGCTGTAGATTATATTTGGTCTAGGTTTATAGAGGCTTGGGTGTCCAAAAATTCTTTTATCTTATTTAAAGATATAGACGTAATCCATAACGGATTAGCCCATCGGGCCTTCAACGAAAATTCAGAAAAGTATCAATTATTTTTAACGGATTTAAAGAAAAAAATTGAGCTGGTCAAAGCTAAAATCCCTGCAGCGAGGTTTTAGATTTTCCCCTTTTATAGAATGTAATAGGTTGTAAACATTTCTTAAGAATTAGTGTATATCCAAGATAAAAATTTGTTAATAACTTTGTTATAATTTATGCGCTAAAAGCTTGACTGGCAAAAATTTACATCAAAATATATTTTATTGATGCTTGTTTGGTACTAGAATTTTTGTATTTTTAATTATTCTTAAAAGCAAAATTAGATAGAACGAAAGTGAAATTTGATTCTAATTTAAGAATAAGTTTCTAAAATTTGTTGGGGTAGATTTTAGAATTATTAGCTAATGGACGGGTGGGGCCGTCCATTAGTTTTTTTTATGCCTTTCCGTTTTATTTCTTCCATACAGCTTTTAAACATATTTGTATCTTTATCCAAAATTATTGGTATGAGGAAAGTTTTACTTTTGATAGTTATTGTGATCATTGGATTTATTGCGTATCAATATTATGATAACCAACAAAAAGATCGAGACATGCTAATTGAAAGCACAGGGTTGATTGAAAAACAGATAAAGAATGTTGGAAAATTAGTGGTGACAGAAGGTAATTTTGCGCAAGTGTTCTCTTATAAAGATTCCAAAAAATATTATATAGATGTACTATCTGCCAGAAAGAAGGCATTGATTATTGTAAATGCAGATGTTACAATTGCTTACGATCTTAGTAAGTTAAAAACAGAAGTAGATCCTAAAACCAAAACTGTTACTATTACTTTTATTCCGGAAGAGGAAATCTCTATAAATCCAAATATTCAATATTACGATGTAACTCAGGATTATTTAAATCAGTTCGATGCAGAAGATTATAATAGCATTCAGAAGCGAATTCAGAAGTCTTTACGAGAGAAAATAGAAAAGTCACCTCTTAAGGCTAATGCTAAGAATAGATTGGTTAGCGAGCTTCAGAAGATCTATATTTTAACAAACACCATGGGCTGGAAATTAGAATATAATGGAAACACCATAGAAAGCTCCGATGCGATGGAATCTATTAAATTATAAGTTACAGATTATTTTAAGGTAACTGTATTCTCTTTTTTGGTATATGTTGCTTTTTGCTTTAATCTTGAACCGCTTTTATTGGTAAAAACCATCTTTTCATCTTTGATGGTATCTGGAGCGTTCATAGATTCCATTCCCATTGTACTTACCGGTGCATCCCATACAATTTTCCAGTTTCCATCTATTTTTTCCCAAAGCACTACATAGTTGCCTTCATCTGTAAATGCGGGCATTTGAGCGGTTTCGTTTGGACTGAAATCTAATTTGAAAGTTCCTCGTTCCACCGCCATTTCTCCACATACTTTTACTTCCTTGGTTTGGATATTAAAATCCCAAACTCCTTGAGCTAAATTTTCTCTCCAATCGCTTTTAAATTGCCTTATTCCTTCTATAGGTGTTTGATTTGGTGGCATTTGGATAATATTATCGGCAAAAATGGAACTAAGAGAATCTACAAGTCCTTGTTTGGTCCAAGTTTCGATTTGCTTGTTTTTAGATTCTATTATTTGTCGAACTTCTGTAGGATCTTCTGCTTTAACTAGATCCACTTCTTCACTATTCTCTTTACAACTAAAGGCTGTTAAAAGCGATAAGCCTAAAAAGGTGCTAACAATCATCGAATTTTTCATGATCTGTTACTATTACGAATTAATAAAAATTTCGGGGTATGTATATAGGGAAGGGGGATGCGTATTAGATATCTAGATATTGCAATACTATAAAATTAAGAATTATTTTGAATTAAAATTCAAATATTTTGAATTAAAATAAAAAATCCTCATTTAAAGAAATTTCCATCTTTATGGAAACCTTAAAATGAGGACTAAGATTTAATGGGTTTACTTATTCTGTAACCAGTGAATCTTCAATTAATTCTATTCCGCCATCTATGAGATGTGCAACTTCCGTTCTATTTTTTTTCACTTGAGAAAGATAATCCTTGATTTCTTGCGAAAGTAAAGCATCTTTATCAATCACTAATTCGTAGATCTCTACTGCAAGCAACCAATCCTGAGAATGATATTTTTTTATAAGATCGAAGGTTGCCTGTAAAGAGAATTTGGCGTTTTCACCGTCTCTAATATTTCTAACAGATTCATATAAAGTCTCTAATTCCAGTTTTTCTGAATTTTTCTTGCTTTTAATGGTGGTGCTAGAAGGTTTATGTGTAATAAGATTGAATGAAAGAGCATCTGCAGGTCCGGCAAAAGCTGAAACAATTTCTTTCCCAACAGCCATATCATAATTTCCCCATTCCGGTTGGAATAGAACAGCATCATTATCAGTTACAGTACAATCTTTTAGGCTAATCAAAATAATCTTGCCTTGTAAATTTCGAGTTCCTGTAATTATGGTTCCCTGTACTTTAATTCCTCCAGCAAATTCAAAGCTAATCTTTTCTCCTTCATATATATCATAGGCTTTTAAGTCTCTCGGGCTCATATCCTCAATTGCCAGATTTATACCAATCAGTTTTCCAATTGGAGATCCAAAGCCTTCCGAATGATTATGAGTACCATGACCTACCAATTCTTTATTTCTATAAGAAAGGGCAGTTTCTCCTGTTGTTTGAAAATATACGGTATCATTTCCATGCTCGATAACATTGGTAAAATTTCCGGAGATCTGTAAACCAGTACTCAATTCGATAGAGCCAATATTCTTAGAATTTATAAGTTTTCTAATGCCTTCTAATCCACCGCGTCTTAAGGCCATAGTGTTTGCAAATTCTTCGAGAACACTGCTTAAATGTGCGAAATCTGGAGTTACATATAACTGCGGTTGCGGTTTTGTAATATCAAATTCTTGTTTTGCAGCTTCAATAGAATAAGGCTTCTTTTTTACTTTATCTGTCATGCACCAAGCGCTTTCTCCAATAGAAGAAAGTAGGCCAGCACCATAGATCTTTGGTTCTTCCACCGTGCCAATAAGGCCATATTCTACGGTCCACCAATGTAAATTCCTGATCTGAGCCATTTCACTTGGCTCTCCCATATTATTTTGTAAATATTCTACCTTATCCTCTGCTTTTTTGATTTCCTCTATAGAAGTATCTTCCGCCTCTTTTATAATAGAAAGATGCCTAATTGCTTCATACATTTCATAATCCTTGGCATTCGAAATTGCTTTGCATCCTATCTCTCCAAATCGTCTTAAATATTCTGCATATTCAGGATTTGCTATAATGGGAGCATGTCCGGCTCCTTCGTGTATAATATCAGGTGCGGGTGTATATTCAATATGATCTATTTGTCTAATGTCACTTGCAATTACCAAAACATTAAATGCTTGAAATTCCATAAAAGCAGCTGGAGGAATAAATCCATCTACGGCAACAGCAGCCCAACCAATTTCTTGTAGAATCCTATTCATTCCATACATATTGGGAATATGATCTATAGAAATTCCAGTTTGTTTTAAACCTTCTAGATATGATTTATGAGCAACTTTGCTTAAATAGTCTACATTTTTGCGCATTACATAGCGCCACACTGCTTGATTTATAGCACTGTATTCGCTATAATCTTGTGGTTTTATAAACTGTTTAAGATGTGCAGGTAAACGATCTAAGATCTCATTAGACTCAATTTTCTCTAACATAATTGGTAGCTCATTTATAGTGAGTATAAATATACAAAATAGGTTTGCAAATATACAGGCTTAGCAATTTTCTAAAATCTATAAATAATAAAAAAGCCTCCAAGTGGAGGCTTTTTGACTATTTTTTTTCTGCTCCGGGAGGATATTTTTCCATGATCTGCTCAACGATTTCGTTGATCCTCTCTTGTTTTCTATTTACTTCTTTAGCGAGTGCAGCAGTTCCCATTCCTTGCCAAACCAATTCTTTTCCTTCGGCATCAATAAGATCTATATAAAGCGTTCCTTCACTAGTAGTGGTTATGGTATTTGCACCAGAGCCCCAATACCAAGGATTCCATCCCCAGCCATATCCATACCCAAATCTATTTTGATAGATGTTTATATTTTCATTTGTCTTAGTAAATATACTTACCAATACATCTGGTTCTTCAGATTTAGTAAAACCTTTTGCTATCATTTCTTCTTCTATAGCACGTAATATTCTCTTTTTGTCTAGATCTGAAATTTCGGCTTTGTCTATGCCTGGTTTGAAGAAGGCAAAACTTTTGTATTGGTTAAAATCTACTTGCTGATCATAATCTGAAGCTACTCGAACACTGCTGCAGGAAGTAAATCCTAGCGCTAGTAAAACAAGCACGGCGGTAATTTTAAAGAATTTCATAAATCAAGTTTTAAGTGGTTTGTGGTTTTTATTCTGTAAACAACGAATCATCTACTAGATTTGGTAAGGTGATTTTTAGTTTAGGTTCCTGTTCCATAGCTCTTTTTATAGAGAATATGGCTTCTTTGTTTCGAGCCCATGAACGTCGAGCTAAACCATTACTAACATCCCAAAATAACATAGATTTTAAGCGGTCTTCAGCTTCTTTAGAACCATCAAGAACCATGCCGAATCCCCCATTTATAACCTCTCCCCAACCAACGCCACCGCCATTATGGATACTTACCCAAGTAGCTCCTCTAAAGCTATCTCCAATCACATTTTGAATGGCCATATCTGCAGTGAATCGAGATCCATCGTAAATATTCGAAGTTTCTCGAAAAGGCGAATCTGTTCCTGAAACATCATGATGATCCCTACCTAGGACAATTGGCCCTATTTTATTCTCTGCAATTGCCTTATTGAAAGCTTTAGCTATTTCTATTCTCCCATTTGCATCGGCATACAGGATTCTAGCCTTAGATCCAACAACTAATTTATTGGCTTTTGCGTTTCTTATCCATTTAATATTATCTGAAAGTTGAGACTGGATTTCTTCCGGAGCCTCAACTTTTAAAGCCTCTAACACGCTTGTAGCTATTTCATCTGTTTTATCAAGATCTTCTTGTAATCCAGAAGCACACACCCATCTAAAAGGACCAAACCCATAATCAAAACACATGGGTCCCATGATGTCTTGTACGTAAGATGGATAGGCAAATGCAGCATTTTCTAGATCTGAAGCTTTTAAAGAATCTGAATCTACAAATTTCCCGTTTTCATCTTTATATATTTTGGCACCAGCTCTTGAGGCTTCTAATAAAAAGGCATTTCCGTAATCGAAAAAGTAAGTTCCCTTTTCGGTATGCTTATTAATTGCTTCAGTTTGCCTGCATAAACTTTCTTTAACCTTAATTTGAAATTGATCCGGATCTGTAGCCATCATCTCGTTTGATTCCTCCAAACTCATTCCAACAGGATAATACCCCCCAGCCCAAGGATTATGCAAAGATGTTTGATCGCTTCCCAAGTCCACAAATACATCTTTATTTTCAAAATGCTCCCAAACATCTACAATGTTTCCCTGATAAGCGATGGAAACCACTTCCTTCTTTTCTTTAGCTTTATTAACTCGGTTAGCTAGTTGCTCCAGATCTGTGCACACTTCGTCTACCCAACCTTGAGAATGACGAGTATGTACTGCTTTGGGATTTATTTCAGCACAAACAGTTATACAGCCTGCTATATTTCCTGCCTTGGGTTGCGCTCCACTCATTCCTCCTAAACCGGAAGTGATAAACAATTTGCCAGCCAGATCTTCATTATTCTTTGCTATTTTTCTTCCTGCATTTAGCACTGTAATAGTTGTTCCATGAACAATCCCCTGCGGACCAATATACATATAACTTCCCGCTGTCATTTGTCCGTATTGGGTTACTCCTAATGCATTGAATTTCTCCCAGTGATCTGGCTGTGAATAATTAGGGATCATCATCCCGTTGGTTACAACCACGCGCGGTGCATTTGTATTGGAGGGAAATAAACCCATTGGATGTCCGGAATAGATCACTAATGTTTGGTCTTCTTCCATCTCCGCCAAATATTTCATAACCAATAGATACTGAGCCCAATTCTGAAAGACAGAACCATTTCCACCGTAAGTAATTAACTCTTCTGGATGTTGCGCCACTGCTGGATCTAAGTTATTCTGGATCATTAGCATAATAGATCTAGCTTGTAAACATCTTCCAGGATACTCTTCTACAGGTCTAGCATATATTTTATAATCTGGTTTGAACCTGAACATGTAAATCCGGCCATATTTTTCCAATTCTTCCTTGAATTCTGGAAGTAAGCTAGCGTGATGTTTAACATCGAAATATCTTAGAGCATTTCTTAAAGCCAAAACCTTCTCTTCCGCATTTAAAATTTCCTTGCGTTTAGGAGCATGATTTATAGTATAATCATATGGTTTTTTATCTGGAAGCGTATTAGGTATTCCCTGAAGAACAAGCTCTTTGAAATTATTTTCGGGCATCTTGTGTTATATTTTTAAAGGAAAATGGTGATTTAATCACATTAATTTTCGCCTATTGTATACTATTCGTTTTTTTATTGAAACCATATGGACAATGTCTGCAGCCGCTTTGGCAGCAATATCCACGTTTTAAATGATACTGCTCTGTAAAACATTTATAACCTTCTGGAGTAAGATAAAAATCGCCTTCTTCTAAGGGGATTTTTTCAGGGAAATTGTTCATGTTACAAAAATACAAATTCTTAACTTCGGCCAATGATTGTTGTAGTAAACAAATTTCTTCTAGCAAAAGGTTTCAAGGGAATTAGTCTTTGGCCATTTGTGATCGTTAAAGATGAATCTTGTAAGAATGATGTTATTTTGATCAACCATGAAAAGATCCATTTGCAACAGCAAGCAGAGCTTTTAGTGTTGGTATTCTATCTTTGGTATGGCATAGAATTCTTAGTTAGATGGTTTCAGCTAAACAACAGAAAACTGGCATATTGTAATATTTCTTTTGAAAAAGAAGCTTATGAGAACGAGTTAGATATAGAATATATAAAAAGTAGGCCTAGATGGAATTTCATGAAATATCTATAAAAACCTAAAATTGATATAGATTTCTTCTCTATTTTGAATTCATTTTTTGAATCTTTGCGGTGTTATGCAGGAAGCAGATCTCAATTTAAATTCTTCTAAAAATCAGTTAGTGGCACATTTTGAAGCTGCTAATATTTCTTTATATCTTAAAAGAGAAGATCTTATAGATCCATTTATTTCCGGAAACAAGTTCAGAAAGCTTAAATATAATTTAGAGGAAGCTTTAAATGGTAAATTTAAAACCCTGTTAACTTTTGGTGGTGCTTATTCAAATCATATTGCAGCAACTGCGGCAGCTGGGGAACGTTTTGGGTTTAAAACCATTGGTGTTATAAGAGGTGAAGAATTGGGAGAAGATCTTGATAAAACGCTTCAACTTAATGCTACCTTGAAATATGCAATTTCATGCGGAATGCAATTAGAATTTGTTTCCAGAGAGGCTTACCGAAATAAAGCAAATCTTAAATTTATTGAAGATCTCAAATCAAAATATGGAGAATTCTATTTGATCCCAGAAGGTGGAACCAACAAATTAGCAATAAGAGGTTGTGAAGAAATTCTTCAGAAAGAAGATAAAGAGTTCGATTTCATTTGCTGCTGTGTTGGAACAGGAGGAACCATTTCCGGTATCATAAATTCGTCCACACCAGAACAGAAAGTTTTAGGTTTCCCTGCATTAAAAGGAAATTGGTTAGCTTCAGAAATAAAAGAATACTCTAATAAAGAAAACTGGAAATTGATAACAGCATATCATTTTGGTGGCTATGCTAAAACAGATTCTACTTTAATTTCATTCATAAATAACTTCAGAAAAGAATACCATATTCCATTAGATCCCGTTTATACAGGAAAGATGCTTTATGGTATTTTTGATATGATACAAAGTTCGACATTTCCTCAAAATTCCCGTATTTTAGCCGTTCATACCGGCGGGCTACAAGGCATCGAAGGAATGAATAAAATGTTGTCTAAAAAAAATCTTCCATTACTAGATGTTTAAACTAAAAGTAATACAACTTATTTTAGGATTATTCCTACTTTGTGCATTGGCTTCCTGTGGAAGTAAAAAAAAGGTAGCATCTAAGAAAAGTGAAAATAGGAGAGAAGTTGTTTCTAAAAATAATAAGGATACACCAGCAGAGGTAAATAATAATGTGAGCAAAGGTACTACATCTGGTAGTTATGCAGATGTTGTACAGGAATATATAGACGAATTTGCGCATATTGCTATAGAAGAAATGGAGCTTTATAAAATTCCTGCAAGTATTACTTTGGCTCAGGGAATTTTAGAATCTGGAGCAGGGAGAGGATCACTGTCTCAAAGAGCGAACAATCACTTCGGAATTAAATGTCATGACTGGGAAGGTGATAAAGTGTATCATGACGATGATAAGTCTCAGGAATGTTTTAGAAAATACAACGATGCTAAATTCTCTTATCGGGATCATTCCCTTTTTTTGAGTACACGAAATAGATATGCCGATCTCTTTGATTTGGATATCGATGATTATGAAGGATGGGCGAAAGGTTTGAGAGCTGCGGGCTATGCAACAGATAGACAATATCCAAAAAAACTTATAGACCTTATAGAGCGTTATAATTTAGATAAGTACGATGGTGGAAAGCCTAGAAAGAGAAGTTATTCTCAAGAAGTTGCGCAGGTTTCCAATTCGTCAAAATATGTTGTTCAAAAAGGAGATACATTATACGCTATTGCTAAACGTAATAATACTACGGTAGAATTATTGCAAGAGATCAATAATTTATCTGATACCAATATTTCTATTGGACAGGAATTGATCCTTCAAACCACATCAAGATATTAATAAAATGAATTATACAAGAAGCAGTGCATTATTCGAAGATGCACAAAAAGTTATCCCAGGAGGAGTTAATTCTCCAGTTAGGGCATTTAGTGCAGTTGGTGGAACTCCAATTTTTATAGAAAAGGCGGAAGGCGCTTATTTATATGATGTAGATGGGAATAAATATATAGACTATATAAATTCTTGGGGCCCCATGATCCTAGGACATGCCTTTCCACCAGTAGTTAAAGCTGTTATTGAAAGGGCTAAAAAAGGGACTTCATTTGGTACGCCAACAGAAATTGAGACCAAAATCGCAAAACTAGCTGTAAAGATGGTGCCGAATATAGATAAGATACGTTTTGTGAATTCTGGAACTGAAGCTTGTATGAGCGCCGTTAGGTTAGCGAGGGGATTCACCCGGAAAGAAAAAATTATAAAATTTGCAGGTTGTTACCATGGGCATAGTGATTCTTTTTTGATCCAAGCAGGAAGTGGTGCAATGACCTTTGGAACACCAAATAGTCCTGGTGTAACTCAAGGGACTGCAAAAGATACGTTGTTAGCCAAGTATAATGATTTGGAAGATGTGAGAAAATTGGTAGAACTTAATAAGAATGAAATTGCATGTATCATTTTAGAGCCAGTTGCTGGAAATATGGGATGCATCCCTCCACTTGATGGTTTTTTACAAGGATTAAGGCGACTATGTGACGAGCATGATATTTTATTGGTCTTTGATGAGGTGATGACCGGTTTTAGATTAGCTGCAGGAGGAGTTCAGGAACTTTTGGGCGTGAATGCCGATATAGTTACTTTTGGGAAAGTGATTGGAGGAGGTTTGCCTGTGGGTGCGTTTGCGGCAAGAGAAGAGATCATGAATTACTTAGCACCAATTGGTCCTGTGTATCAAGCTGGAACCTTGAGTGGAAATCCGTTGGCGATGGCAGCAGGATTAGCAATGCTTACCGAACTGGATAATAACAGAGAGATCTTTAAAAGTATAAATGAAAAGACTGCTTATTTGCATAAAGGAATAGATAGAGTTTTAAAAGCTAATAATGTAGCTCACACCATAAATAGAATTGGATCTATGATCTCTATTCATTTTTCTGAAGTTCCTGTAAAGGATTTTGAAACTGCTGCATATGCAAACAACCATAATTTCAAACAATTCTTTCATGGATTGCTGAATGAAGGGATTTATATAGCACCAAGTGCTTTTGAAACTTGGTTTATCACTGATGCCTTAACTTATGAAGATCTGGATATAACAATTGCAGCAATAGATAAAGTAGCTGCTAATACATTATAATTAAAATTTAAAGAAAATTATAAGCCAGAAAAATTGAAAAATCACTTATAAAAAACCCGTAATAGTTCTTCCGAGATTTTTACGGGTTTTTTAGTGGTACTATCCATGAGGCACCAAGTAGATTTAGCCTTTACAAGTATTTTACTGGTTTCCTTATTTAGAATATGAACATTTCTTATAGAAGTAACATGAGTATGTTCGCCTACAAAGGTTCTGAGTATAATTTCTTCATTTAAAAATGCCTGCTTCTTATAATCTATTTCATGCCTAATTACCACCCAAAAGTACTTGTTTAATATCTCTGGGTTTGCTTTACTTTCCCAGTGAGCTTTAGCTATATCTTGTATCCATTGCACATACTGCACATTGTTTACATGCTTCTGTTCATCTAGATCTGTAGCTTTTACTGTTAAGCACTGCTCAAATATTTCTGGGATTGGACTCATTTTTTAACAATTTCAATTTCAAATAACTTATCCCAATTTTTACCAGTCACATATAATTTATTGGTATTAGGATTATAAGCAATCCCATTTAAAACATCTAAACCAGGATGCTTAGAAACTTTATCTCGTAATCCTTGAAAATTGATAATTCCTTCTATTGCACCATTCTTGGGATTAATAATAGCCACTCCATCTTTTTGATAGGTATTTGCATATATTTTTCCATTTACCCATTCCAGTTCGTTTAACTGAGTAGAAATTGATCTATCTGTAGTTGCTTGAATATAGCTTTCTTCAGCTAATGTAGTTGCGTTTAGTATCCATATCTTTTCTGTTCCGTCGCTCTTATAGAATTGCTCTCCATTATTAGTTAAACCCCAACCTTCTTTACTGTTATTATATTTAAAAGTTCCGCTCTTTTCTAGCCCATTCAGGCTGTAAATAAGACCTTCTCCCGCTTTCCAGGTTAGCTGATAAATATTATTGTTTAATATGCTTAAACCTTCTCCAAAATATTGATCGGCCAATTCAACTTTTTTCAAAACTTCACCAGTTTCAAAATTTGTTTTTCTCAACGAGGAAGTTCCATATTGTCCAGTGCTTTCATAAAGTGTATCCTGAAAGAATTCTAACCCCTGAGTATAAGCATCTATATCATGAGGATATTCATTTATTATAGTATAGGTGTAAATCTCTGGTGCTTTATTGTTGAAGATCTTTAGAGCGATTTGTATACTATCCTGGGAGCCTTCAGAAAAAACAATAGCATCTATTTTTTGATTGCCGAGTTTCTCTGTTTTTAAAGTGAAATTTAATTCTGGCGATTGAACAGAGGTTCCTAATAAATTGTCTTCATAATAAAAGGAAGTGGAATCAATTCTTTTGTCTTTTGGGTTTTGTACTCTAATTTTAACTTCGTCTCCAAGTTTAAATTCAGCCTTCGAACTTACAAAGCTTAAAGAAAATTCATTTTTATTTTTACCAGAATTACTTCCGCAGGAAAAAAATATAAAGTTTAAAATAAACAGTAACAGGAGCTTAGCTATCTTCATGTAAAATGGGGTATTTGCTTTTGGCTAATTTAATTAATTCAACTTAAAAAAACCTTGCAAAATGTAGCAAACTGTGTATATTTGCACCGGCAAGTCCCACACAACCAGCTCCTGCTGACTCCCCCAGGGCGGGAACGCAGCAAGGGTAAGTGGTCGTAGCGGTGTGATGTGGGTCGCTTGCCATTTTTTGTATCTGATATTTAAATTTTATCGCATCTTTGTGATCATGAAAACAGATGCTTCCCCAAAAGTTATACTTATTACAGGTGGTTCCTCAGGGATTGGAAAATCTATTGGAGAATTCTTGATTTCTAAGGGCTATATCGTCTACGGTACCAGTAGAAACCCCAAGCTAAACAGCGCAAATACACTTCCACTTATCAGATTAGATGTTACTAAAAATGACACTATTAAATTGGCTATTTCAGAATTGATAGAAAAGGAAGGAAGAATAAATGTCCTTATAAATAATGCAGGTGTTGGAATTACAGGTCCTCTAGAAGAAACTCCGGAAGAGGAAATTAAAAAAGCCTTCGACACTAATTATTTTGGGCCTATAAATGTAACCAAAGCAGTTTTGCCTCACATGCGCAAGCAGGGTGGAGGACTTATAATAAATATAACATCTATTGCAGGTTATATGGGGCTTCCTTACCGCGGAATTTATTCTGCCACGAAAGGAGCCTTAGAATTAACTACAGAAGCTTTTAGGATAGAACTTAAGCAATTCAATATTGAAATGACCAATGTTGCTCCAGGAGATTTTGCTACTAATATTGCAGCTGGAAGATATCACGCTCCAGTATTAGAACATTCACCTTATAAGGTTGCCTATAAGAATACATTAGCTATTATGAATGAGCATGTAGATGCGGGTAAAGATCCGCTATTAATGGCTAAAGTGATTTATAAAGTGATAAACACACAAAAGCCAAAAGGGCATTATAAAGTTGGGGAGCCATTACAGAAATTTTCTATAGCCTTGAAAAGAATTCTTCCAGATAAACTATATGAGAAGATATTGCTTAAGCATTATAAATTGTAATTTTGCAGCCGAAAAGAACTACAACTAAAAATATATTAAACACAACATTATGAAATTTTTTATTGATACTGCAAACCTTGATCAAATTAGAGAAGCTCAAGACCTTGGGGTTTTAGATGGAGTAACTACCAATCCTTCGCTTATGGCGAAAGAAGGAATCACAGGAAAGGATAATATTTTTAAGCATTACAGAAAGATCTGTGATATTGTAGACGGCGATGTGAGTGCTGAAGTAATTGCAACAGATTATGACGGAATAATTAGAGAAGGTGAAGAATTAGCAGAATTGCACCAACAAATAATAGTTAAAGTACCAATGATTAAAGATGGTATTAAAGCGATTAAATATTTTAGCGATAAAGGAATAAAAACTAATTGTACTTTAGTTTTCTCTGCTGGTCAGGCGCTATTAGCTGCTAAAGCTGGAGCAACTTATGTATCCCCTTTTATTGGAAGATTAGATGATATTTCTACAGATGGATTAAATTTAATCGCTGAGATACGTTTGATCTATGATAATTATGAATTTGAAACGCAAATTCTAGCAGCTTCTGTAAGACACACGATGCATATTATAGATTGCGCAAAGCTAGGCGCCGATGTAATGACAGGGCCTTTATCTTCTATCGAAGGATTATTAAAACACCCACTTACAGATATTGGATTGGCTAAATTCCTTGAGGATTATAATAAGGGAAACTAGTTTAAAAATTACTCTGGAATAAAAAAAACCTGAACTAAAAGTTCAGGTTTTTTTTTGCTTTTAATTAAGATATAAATTTACTGCTGACTTATAAATTCTAAGATCTTAGTTTCCAGATCTGGAGTATTTATTTGGAGATCTCCTCTTACAACAGTGCCTTTATTATCCATAAAGATTAATTTATTAAGATATTTATTAATTACATTTTTATCCACCGAAATATTTAAGGATTTCAATTCATATTTGGTGTTATAGTAATTTTTAAAAATAGCTTTTTTCCAGTCTTCAGAAGTTTCTTTATCTAAATTAATTCCAATAAAATCTACTTCAGGATATTTTACTCTTAAATCAGAAATTATCTGATGTTGCTTCTTATGTTGAGATGGATTGCTGCTTGTCCATCTATAAGTTATACTTGGTCGTTTTGTGAAATTCTTGTACTTCACGGTATCTCCATTCATGGTAAGATATTTTCTTTCGGATAAATTATTTCCCGGTAAAAAAATTAGTTGATTCTTAGCCATTGTATTTAACTCATCCTTTAGATCCCCCGTGTAATCGGTTTGCTTTAGAAGGCTTAAAATTGAATCTAGATTATCAGATTTTTGAGAATAAACAATACCTTGAGAAACCAATCTATCTAAAAAAGTATTTTTTATTTGTTCGTTAGTAATAAGAGAATCTACCAAACTGATCCTGTATTTTAGGTTTTCGTAACTATTTAAACTATAACAATCACTGTTCGAGGGACTGCTAGTAGGACAATTCTCTATAGATTTAGTTCGAAGAAAATCATCTATAAAATTTAAATAAACATAATAATCTTCAAGGTCTTCATTATCAAACGAAACCTGACTTCTATAATCATGAAAATTTGAAGGGATCCTTTTAATCATCTGCTTATTATATTTCCTAATAAGGAATGCATAGCGTTCTCTAAGATCATAAAATTCATAGTTAATGCTAAGGTTTGCAAGATTGAAGAACTCTTGTGAGATCTCATTTTTTTCTTCAAGATCTATAAGTTCTTGTTTTCTGCTATCTCTAATAGAATCTGTTTTTTGGGCAAATTCTGAAGGGTCTAATTTATAATAAGAAAGAATAAGGTCGTTATCTTTTTCGTTAAGTAAATATAAATTGGAGAGAAAATTACTTTTTTCGGCTCCTTTTCCACTAAAATTTATAGATTCATCAAAGGCAAGTGTATTCAACCAGACCAAAGTGCTGTCTCCAGGTTCTAAATAAATCACTTGGTTTTCTGGTGGATGTTTAAACACATAAAGACCAGGTTTAATATTTTTTAATTTCCCTTCAAATTGGTTGTTTTCGTTTAAATGAAAGGTATCAAGATCTATATTGTTTTTAGAGATTATAACGTATTTACTACTAGGATTTACAATTTGCCCCTTGATAAAAACTTCCTTAGAAGTGTTGTCATCTTTTTTACAAGAGATGAAAAACAATGCGAATAGTAGTAAAAGGGGTAATTTTAGTTTCATTAAGGCTAATTCGGACTTGTTCGAATGGCTTTTATAAGCTATAGGAATGGGCAAATATAGATTTTGAAATAAACGTGTGATGTTAATCACTAGTTAAAACGATTAATTAAAACGTTAATCTTTTATCACGTGGGCAATAATAGTTATTTTTGCAAAAATTATAGAAAGAAAAACACTAGAATATGCTGTCAGTTTCAAATTTATCGGTTCAATTTGGGAAACGTATTTTGTTCGATGAGGTTAATACTGCATTTACTCAAGGGAACATCTATGGGATTATAGGTGCCAATGGAGCAGGAAAATCTACTTTTTTAAATATATTATCGGGCAATATGGAGCCTACAAGTGGGCACGTTCATTTGGAGCCGGGTAAAAGAATGTCTGTTCTGGAGCAAAATCATAATCTGTATGATGAAAGCACCGTTCTGGAAACTGTTATAATGGGAAATAAGCCATTATATAAGATCAAAAATGAAATGGACGCCATCTATGCAAAAGAAGATTTTAATGATGCAGATGGGGAACGCGTTGGTGTTTTACAAGTAGAATTTGAAGAGATGAACGGTTGGAATGCAGATAGTGATGCCGCATCCTTACTTTCTAACTTGGGAATAAAAGCAGATTATCATTATACTTTAATGAAAGATCTGGATGGAAAACAAAAGGTACGAGTGCTTTTAGCTCAAGCCCTTTTCGGGAATCCTGATGTTCTAATCATGGATGAGCCAACCAATGATCTGGATTACGAAACTATTTTGTGGTTGGAGAACTTTTTAGCCAATTATGATAATACCGTAATAGTTGTATCTCACGATAGACACTTTTTGGATGCGGTTTGTACACATATTTCAGATATAGATTTTAGTAAAATAAATCATTTCAGCGGAAACTATACTTTTTGGTATGAGTCTTCACAATTAGCAGCACGACAACGTTCTCAGCAAAATAAAAAGGCTGAAGAGAAGAAAAAAGAGCTTGAGGAATTTATTAGAAGATTTAGTGCAAACATGGCTAAATCTAAGCAGGCAACATCTCGTAAAAAGATGATAGATAAGCTTGATGTAGAAAATATTAAACCTTCGAGTAGGAGGTATCCCGCCATCATTTTTGAAAGAGAGCGGGAAGCAGGTGATCAGATATTGAATATTGAAGGACTAGAAGCTTCTATAGATGGTGAAGTAGTATTTAAAAACGTAGATATCAACCTTAAAAAAGGAGATAAAGTAGTGATCTACTCTAAAGATTCTCGAGCATCGACGGCATTCTACGAAATATTAAACGGGAAACAGAAGGCAGATGCAGGGACCTTTAATTGGGGTGTTACCACTAATCAATCTTATTTACCGCTAGATAATTCAGCGTTTTTTGAAAATGATTACACATTGGTAGACTGGTTGAGACAATGGGTTAAAACAGAAGAAGAGCGGGAAGAGGTATATATAAGAGGATTCCTTGGGAAAATGATCTTTAGTGGGGAAGAAGCTCTTAAAACTTCTAGAGTTCTTTCTGGTGGAGAAAAGGTGCGTTGTATGTTAAGCCGAATGATGATGATGCGTGCTAATGTATTGATGCTTGATGAGCCTACCAATCACTTGGATCTAGAATCTATTACCACCTTTAATAACTCATTAAAGAATTTTAAAGGAACTGTATTATTTACTACCCATGATCATGAATTTGCTCAAACCGTTGCAAATAGGATAATAGAATTAACTCCTTCTGGTGTTATAGATAGATATATGACCTTTGATGAGTATATGGAAGATAAAAAGATAAAAGAGCAAAGAGAAAAAATGTACACAGTTACCGCATAATTTAATTCTCTGTTAAATAAAAAAACCGAAAATGTATATGTACATTTTCGGTTTTTTTTATTCAGGTTATATTCCTTTATAATATTTGTAGAGATCGTAAATTCCAAAGGCAATAAATCCAAAGGCTAATATAATACCTAACATAGAATCTTCTATGGATGTATTTAGAATATAGAGTTTATAACAACCATAAATCAAAAAAATCAAACCTAGAACCAGATGCCATATATTTCTCTTTTTAGGAATGTTATTTTCCATTTGTGAAATCTTCTGGAAAGGTTGCTTTCGCAATTTTTAAGGCCTCATTCATGTGAGTATTAACCACAAATAACTGAACTTGACCTGGAAGTCCACCTCCAAATCCGGCGCGTAATCCAGAGTCAAAATCATTTCTTACTCTGCTGGAAAAACCTTCATCATTAAATATCTCTTGTAAATACTGGACATTTGTTTCTGGTCCAGTATAAACATGTTCATATTCTTGTTCTATACTCATATTACATATATTTTATCCAACTAAGTTAACCATTGATATTTTGATTGACGCGTATTTATTCTGAAATTAATCCCTTAAGCATTATAAAATTTGCTTCGCCAAATGGCAGAGCTAAAATTCTTCCCTTTTTTAAACCCAAAGAAAAGTGCCATTCCAGCTACCCATTTAAACATAAATAAAAATATCATTAAAAATTCTGAAGTATTCATTTCAGGTCCAAACATTCCATTTGGAATCATCAGGGTGAGCAAAAAGCTAATTAATAATACAAACAGCATGAAATTTTCAAGTTCTTTAAATGGCCACATCAATAATTTTCGAAATGGTTGAAGATCAGAACCCCAAGAATGGATCAAATAATAGTAATCATTACCTATAGGAGCAAAGAGCAAGGGATCATCTGCGTTCTCTAATTTAAATAATTTAGCTGGCGCCATAATTTTAAAACCCTCTAGTTTTGTGTCGTGCTTTTTTTCGAGGTTTTTAATCTTACAAATAGCTTCATATGGAAGAGCTGCCTTGAAATAGGCAGATGGTAAAAAACGCAATCTATAATCTATGCATATCTTTTCGATATCTGCAAGATGATAGATCTTGTTGCTCTTTAGTTTATCAATGTTGAAGCTATTCCAGTTTATATCTTCTTTATCGCTCAAAGCTTTGGCAATAAGAAGATCTTTCTGTTCCTCCTGTTGAAATATTCTTTGAACTTCTTCAAGGATTTGAGCCTCAGAAACTCTTTTATTTCTGACTTTTAAAATTTGATCCGGAATATGGGTGCCATTTATTTTCATCTTCGTTAAGATTGGTCCTCTAATTTAACTAATTGGCAATGAACAAACAACGCATTTTTAAAATTTAATTTTGTATTGATATAGCTATTATTCTGGAGCGAAACGCTTGTTAAAATTCAGCTAAAGAAAGCATTTTTAAAAACCGTGTAGATTGTAAAAACGTTTATAGAGGTATAAATACAAACTAACAATTATGAAAAAGATGAAATTTTTTACCTTAACATTATTTGCTGCTGCATTAACTATTGGTGGTACTGTAAACGCGCAAGATATGAAACACGAAAAAACTACTATGGTTGGTGGTGCAGAAATGTATCCTAGTAAGAACATCGTGGAAAATGCTGTTAACTCTAAAGATCATACTACGTTGGTAGCTGCCGTAAAAGCTGCAGATCTTGTAACCGTTTTACAGAGTGAAGGGCCATTCACTGTTTTTGCGCCGGTTAATGCCGCTTTTGAAAAATTGCCTAATGGAACTGTAGCAACTTTACTTAAGCCTGAAAATAAAGAACAATTACAAGCGGTACTTACGTATCATGTTGTGGCTGGAGATTTTAAAGCTGGAGACATAGTTGCTGCTATTAATAAAGGCAAAGGAACGGCTACGTTTAAAACTGTTAACGGAGCAGAACTTACTGCTATGTTGGATGGTAATAAAGTTAAATTAAAGGATGCAGCGGGGAATGTTGCAACTATAACTATTGCAGATGTAAATCAGTCTAACGGAGTGATACATGTTATAGATACGGTACTTTTACCTTCAAAATAATTGTATTGCTTTTAAGCTAAAATTTAAAAAGCGTCATTTTCTAAAATAGAGAATGACGCTTTTTATTATTTGTTCAATAAAATTTATCTTAATTCCGCTTGTAGTTCTTTTTCAAAACGCTGTTGTAATTTTTGCATGATCTTATCAACTTTTTTATCGGTAAGAGTATTATGCTCATCTTGAAACTTAAAACTAACTGCATAACTCTTTTTACCTTCAGGTAACTTCTCGCCTTGGTATACGTCAAAAAGATTTACAGATTGTAATAATCTTTTTTCTGTTTGAATGGCAATTTCTTCAATTTGTTTATAATCTATCTTATTATCTACCAATAAAGCGAAGTCTCGTTTTACTGCTGGAAATTTAGGGATCGATTTAAATACCGTTTTTTGAGATTTTGCTGCTTGTTGAACCATGTCCCAATTAAAATCGGCAAATAATACTTCTTGTTGAATCCCGAAATGCTTAGTAATAGATTTTTTAACCACCCCAAATTCTACTAATTTAGATTTTCCTGCACTAATAGAAATTCCTTCAGAAAAGATATCTGCTTTTACGTCGCCAGTTTTTAAAGATAAAATTCCAAGTCTTTCAAAAATGCGCTCAATTATTCCCTTTATATAAAAGAAAGAACCTCTGCTGTTTTCTGAATTCCAATTTTCAGCAAATTTACTTCCGGTAACAAATAAACTCAAGTGTTTATTTTCTATTCTACCACTTTCATAATTATGATAGGTTTTTCCGAATTCAAATAATTTCAGATCGGCTTGTTTTCTGTTGATGTTATATGATACTGCCTCCAATCCAGAAAATAATAGGGATTGTCTCATAACTGAAAGATCCTGACTTAAAGGATTAAGCATTACTACATTTTGCTCCTCTTTTAACTGCTCTGTAAGTTTGATATATGAAGGAGAGGTTAGTGAATTGGCCATGGTTTCATAAAAGCCTTGCCCCACCAACTGATTGGCAATAAGGTTTTGAAGCTTATAATCTTCAAATTTTCCGGAATTGGATATAGAAGCATTTAGCTTAGTGCCAGTTTCTATATTATTATAACCATACACCCTAAGGATCTCCTCTATAACATCGGCTTCTCGCTGTACATCCACACGATAAGATGGAATGGTAAGTCCCATTCCAGATTCTGTTACATTGTTCACTCGAATATCTAAGGATGCTAGAATAGATTTTATGGTTTCTTCCTCCAAATTCTGCCCAATAAGCTTGTTTACCTTTTCAAAGGTTAGAAATACTTGAAAATCTTCAATTTTCTTGAAATATAGATCGTCTATTTCACTGGTGATCTCACCTCCAGAAATTTCAGTGATTAAGAAAGCTACTCTCTTAAGTGCATATTCTGTGATATTGGGATCTATTCCACGCTCAAATCTAAACGAAGCATCGGTATTTAATCCATGTCTTTTGGCGGTTTTTCTAATGCTCACAGGATTAAAATAGGCACTTTCTAAAAATAATTTTGTAGTAGTTTCAGATACACCACTATTAACTCCACCAAAAACTCCAGCAATACATAAAGGTTTTTCTGTATCACATATCATTAGATCTTCTTCATGCAACTCACGTTCAACTCCATCCAGCGTGGTAAATTTAGTTCCAACTTTTAAAGTTTTAACGTGTATCTCATTACCTACAATTTTTTCTGCATCAAAGGCGTGCAAAGGTTGCCCTAATTCGTGCATCACGTAATTGGTGGCATCTACAATGGTATTCTTAGGATTAATCCCTATTGCTTTTAATCTATTCTGAAGCCATTTTGGAGACTCTTTAACGGTTACTCCAGAGATGGTTACCCCACAATATCTTGGTGCTAGATTGGAATCTTCTACATGAATAGGTATTCTTAAACTACGGCTATCTACATGAAAACCGCTTACAGAAGGAGTGATCAATTCTAAACTTAAATTTTGTTGTTGATATCCGGCTTTAAGATCACGGGCAACACCCCAATGGCTCATTGCATCTGCTCGGTTGGGCGTTAATCCAATTTCAAAAACCTGATCGTTCTCTATTTCAAAGATCTCAGCTACTACAGTTCCGGGAGTAAGATCTTGAGCTAAGACCATAATTCCATCATGGCTCATTCCTAAACCAAGTTCACTTTCAGAACAAACCATTCCATTACTTGCCTCTCCTCTTATTTTACCTTTTTTTATTTGCCAAGCTTCTCCTTTGTCATCATATAAAGTAGTTCCTATAGTTGCAACAGGAACATTTTGCCCTGCTTCAATATTTGGAGCTCCGCAAACAATTTGTAATTCCTCACCCTCACCAATTGCAATTTTACATAACTTTAATCTATCTGCATTGGGATGTGGGATACAACTTAAAACATGACCAACTACAATTCCTTCCAGACCGCCTTTCACGCTTTGAAAATTGTTTATCCCTTCCACCTCCAAACCTAAGTCTGTAAGTAAATATCCGGTTTCCTCAGGATTATTAGGAAGTTTAATGAATTGCTTTAGCCAGTTATAAGAAATTTTCATCGAATAGGTTTTTCAAGCTGCAAAGATACTATTACCAATGCTATTGGCATAATTAGAAAATTGTTTTTTGACAGAAATTATGCAAAAGGAAAGGAGGTGTTGCCACCTCCTTTATTATTTATTCTTATTCTATTAGATCACTTGGATTTACTGAAATTTTGTACTGTGGCTTTTTCCCAATTCTTGGAATTTTCTGATTGTTCAAAAATAACCCATTCTACAGATTCATCATTTTTCATGATCTCATGGCGAACTTGATGCTCTTTACCTTTTCTGTCTACATAAGATTCCATTAATTCCATTTTATTATTGCCAAGATCTTTTACTTTTATGTGTGACATTCTTATTCCTAATGGATCTGTAGTATTTAAAAATGCCATATCATATTGATCTTCAACAGCATCATATACCACAATTCTTTTACCTACTATATCGTTATTCTGATTGGTGAAATTGATGGTTAAAATATTTCCTCCTTCATCATAACTCGCTTCGCTGTGCATTTTGTTTTGATTTGCCACTTTATCACCATCATAGTTGGTGATATCTATATTGCTTGTGCCATCTAAAAAATCAAACATTTTATGCTTATTGTCTAGCTTGGCAAGTTTTGCTTTTGAAGCTCCAAAGATCTGTCGATCCAAATCTGTGCTGCTTTTTTCGGCTAGTGCAACCGATTTCTGAAGATTTTTTTTGGCTTCAGCGTTGTTGCCCATTTCTAATAAAACATCAGCATAAGAATCATATGGGTTGGCTTGATCACTGTATTCAGCTATTTGGGCTTCAAACACCTTTTTTGCGGCTTCTAGATCCTTATCTTCCATCATTAATCTATATCCCAGCATATTCAATGGTTCTTGGAAACCATTATAAGTTTTATCAGTATCCAATTTTTGATACATTTTTATACTTTGCTCAATGCCTTTAGCTTTGTATTCTTTATAAAGTTGATCCTGTAAGGTGTTTTCGGTTACATCTTGACCAAAAACAGTTGAACATAGACTTATTAACATTAGGCCTACGATCCATTTAAAGTTTGATTGTGCTCTCATAATTTTAATTTAATATTAGAATTTAAAAAATAACAATGATGGGAGGAACTATTTTGTTTGAGGAGAAAACTAATTGATATTTCTAAGTTACTATGGGATACAAAAAACAATATGGCAGTTGCCATATTTTGGGATAGAAATTTAAAGTTACAAAATTTGTTTTAATAACTGACAGTCAGTTGTTAGTAAATTTTCATACAGGAAATGTCAGTGGATTTATACAATATTATAAAGCGATATTAAAGAAAAAAGGGCCCCAAGGCCCTTTTTTATAAATTTTTCAGTGCTGTATTATCCGCAATTTTGAACAAGGTTTGGTGTGTTTTCGTTCTTTTTAGAAACATCATTCACTTTAAAGTCTGTCCATACATTACTATTTTGTGAGCCTCCGCTACAGTTTTTTTGTAGAGTGACTGCCCAAGAATATTCCTGACAAGCATTTAGGTTCATATTCTTTTGCTTTGTCACGCCATTACTAGTCCAAGAGTCTAAACCACTAACCGCTACAGATTGTGCGAATGTAAAAACCAGTGTTGCATCTACTAAATCTTCTGCTGGTGTGTAATAGAAGGTATAGCTTTGTTCTCCATTTGAAGTGTAACTAAAACTTTCTTCACAGGAATTACAATTAACAACAGTTACAGAAGTTTCTGTGAAACCTCCTGAACCTATTTTGTATCTCAAAGAATAATCACCAGCCTCTTCAAATAATAGGTTGAAGTTTTGAGGATTTGAGGTGGATTGGCTTATTTTGAAAACTTGAACCCATTCTCCTGCTATTAGCTGTTGAACCTGTAAGTTAGTTCCAACCGGTGCTTCGAAAGAAAAAGTTGACTCAACTCCTGCACAAATTTCTGTTGGAACAACAAAATTTTGAACTTCGGTAAGTTTCATTTTAGCATCTGCAGTTAATAAATTTTCAGTGGAATCTATAGACTCAACACTGCATCCAGATACTCCTATAGCAAGGAATATCAAATAGTAGATTTTTTTCATGGTAGTAGGTTATTTATAATTAAAAGAATGAATTTAATGCAAAATTCTACTCATAAATGCCTTAGTATCAGTTATTCGTTGAGAATATCGGAATTAACGACGAAACACCTAAATTTTTCTTAAATCACTGCAGTCTAATCACTTAATTTCGGAAAATTGACATTAAATACAGGAAATCCACTATAGGTAAGCTTGAGTGAATTTTGTAATAATTTACTAGCTTATGTAATTCCAGATGTTTTTATGTTTAGCGACTTGTGCATAAGTATATTTAACCATAGCATGTTCCTCTTTCTGAAGGTCTGGATCCTCTGTAAGCATTTGTTTCGCATAGGCTCTGGCAGATTTAAGGATCTGATTATCCTTTACAATATCTGCGATCTTCAGATTAAGAATTCCACTTTGTTGTGTTCCCATAAGATTACCTGGGCCTCGTAGTTTAAGATCTACTTCAGCAAGCTCAAAACCATCATTGGTGCTCACCATGGTTTGCAATCTGGTCTTTCCATCTTCGGAGAGTTTATGGCCAGACATAAGGATGCAATAACTTTGTTCTGCGCCTCTGCCAACTCTTCCTCGTAACTGGTGTAGCTGAGAAAGTCCAAATCGTTCTGCGCTTTCTATGATCATTACACTTGCATTTGGAACATTTACTCCAACTTCAATAACTGTTGTGGCCACCATGATTTGCGTATCTCCATTTACAAAACGCTCCATTTCATAATTCTTGTCTGCCGGTTTCATCTGTCCATGAACGATGGAGATCTGATATTTTGGCATTGGAAATTCTCTGGCAATACTTTCATATCCATCCATCAAATCCTTGTAATCCATTTTTTCTGATTCCTGAATCAATGGATAAACAATATAAATTTGCCTTCCTTTTTCAATTTCATCTCGAATAAATCTGAAGACTTTAAGTCGATTACTATCGTATCTATGAACCGTTTTTATAGGTCTTCTTCCTGGGGGTAATTCGTCTATTACAGAGACGTCTAAATCTCCATATAAACTCATTGCCAAAGTTCTCGGAATAGGGGTGGCCGTCATCACCAAAATGTGCGGAGGTAAACTATTTTTTTGCCATAATTTTGAACGCTGTTCCACACCAAAACGATGTTGCTCATCTATAATAGCAAGCCCTAAATTTTTAAATTTCACCTTGTCTTCTAAGAGGGCATGAGTACCAATTAGGATGTCTAGTTCTCCATTTTCTAGCTTTTCGTGAATTTCTCTTCTTTTTGAAGCTTTAGTTGAACCAGTAAGTATTTCTATACTGGTATTCAGTTCTTTACATAAATCTATTAATCCCTGAAAGTGTTGTACTGACAAAATTTCAGTAGGAGCCATTAAACAAGCCTGAAATCCGTTGTCAAGTGCTATTAACATTGACATTAAAGCTACAATGGTCTTTCCTGAACCTACATCTCCCTGCAAAAGCCGATTCATCTGTGCGCCACTCCCTAGATCGCTTCTAATTTCCTTGATCACTTTCTTTTGTGCGCCGGTTAATTCGAAGGGTAAATGCTCATTATAAAAATCCTCGAAATTGGCTCCAATGGTTTCAAAAACAAATCCCTTGATCCTTTTTTTATGGATCATATTTTTCACCAAAAGCTGCAATTGAATGTAAAATAATTCTTCAAATTTCAATCGAAATTGTGCCTTGGAAAGTAGCTCTTGACTGGTAGGAAAATGCACATTGAAAAGTGCCTCAGATCTTGAAATTAATTTGAGAGCTTCATGAATATTTTTTGGAAGGGTATCATAAAATCTTCCTTTGGTTTCAATAAATAATTGCTGCATTAAATTATTGATCACCCTATTTGAAATTCCTTTGTTGACTAGTTTTTCTGAAGATGGATAAACCGGTTGCATCGCCGTTCGTAAACTTTTTTCATGCTCTTCTAATAATTCCATCTCTGGATGAGGCATGCTAAAAAGCCCGTTGAACCAATTTGTTTTTCCGAAGATCACATAAGGAGTATTGATCTTTAGATTTTCTCTTATCCATTTATGACCTCGAAACCATACTAACTCCATTTTTCCGGTTTCATCCACAAATTCGGCCACCATTCTCTTGCCTCTTTGTTGTTCCACCGTTCTAATATTCACGATTTTCCCGACAATTTGTACTTCTGCAGAGTTTTGTTGAAGCTGATTTATTTTGTAATAGTTTGTCTTATCTAAATATCTATTCGGAAAAAAATTGATTAGATCTTGGTAGGTATGAATGCCTAACTCCTTTCTAAGAAGCTCTGCTCTACTAGGACCTACACCTTTTAAATAATCTATGGGAGTTTGCAGCAAATTGGGATTCATGAAACGAAGATATTAAATTCCTTTTTTAGCTGCAGCCTGTTTTATTTTAGATTGGAATAATTGAGGGTATTTATTTATGAATCACCTAGGTAATGGCGGTTAAGGTGTATTATTAAAGAAAGATATCTAATTTAAAAGATGTATTTTGTAATTTGCTGCTTTATTGATGTCCCCTTTAATGAAACAGTTTTTATTACTTTTTGTTATAGCTTTTACTAGCATTGCTGTAGCGCAAGAAAACCCCGATTTAAGCCAGAAACTTAATGTAGATTTTCTTCAGTTAGATGCGGAAGTTAGCATCTTTCCAAGAGCAGAATCTGTATCTGGAAACACCCTTTTTAAGGTACAAATCCTAAATTCTATAGATTCATTGTTCATAGATGCTAAAAAGATGGAATTTTCTGAAGTTCTGGTAAATAATATAAAAGCCAAATATAGCAATGATGGAACCCGAATTTGGATTAAGAACAAATTCAAAAAAGGCACTAATTACGAGGTTTCTTTATCCTATAAAGCTAAACCAACAAGGGCGATGTATTTTATTAATTGGGATGCACCAAAGGAATTGGAAGTTACAAAGCAAGTTTGGACTCAAGGTCAAGGCAGGGATAATTCCAATTGGATTCCTAGCCTAGATGACTTAACCGAAAAGCTTTTAATAAACCTAAGGGTTAATTTTGAAAATGGTTATGAAGTGGTTGCTAATGGAATTCTTCAAGAAAAGGTTTCTTTAAACGATAGCATAACCCAGTGGAAGTACAAAATGGATCATCCAATGAGTAGTTATTTAATGGCAATTGCTGCAGGTGATTATTCCTATCGCAGCTTAGAATCTGCTACTAAAGTGTCACTTTCTCTTTATTTTCAATCTAAAGATTCTTTAAAATTTGAACCTACTTACAGGCATTCTCAGAAAATATTTGATTTCTTAGAAAAAGAAATTGGAGTGGCATATCCTTGGCAAAACTATAAGCAAATACCAGTTCAAGATTTTATATTCTCGGGGATGGAAAATACTGGAACTACCATTTTTTCCAATACCTTTATTATAGATTCTACTGCATTTAACGATGAAAATTATGTTTTTGTAAACGCTCATGAATTGGCACATCAGTGGTTTGGAAATATGGTTACAGAAAAAAATAGCCAAAATCACTGGCTTCATGAAGGTTTTGCAACTTATTATGCATGGCTTGCGGAAAAAGAGGTTTTCGGTGAAGACTATTATTATTGGAAACTATTTCAGTCTGCAGAACAATTAAAAGAACTTAGTGATTCTGGTAAAGGAGAATCCTTATTAAATCCAAAGGCAAGTTCGCTTACTTTTTATCAGAAAGGAGCTTGGGCTTTGCATATGCTGAAGGAACTTGTTGGAAAAGAAAATTTTGATACTGCCATAAAAAATTACCTTAACAATAATGCATACTCTATCGTGACCACAGAAAATTTTATTGAAGAAGTTGAAAAAGCTTCAAAAAGATCTGTGGATTCATGGGTCCAAGATTGGTTACATCAAAGTGCTTTTCAGGGTTCAGAAGCTTTAGAATCTTTACAAAGATCTGCTTTTATAAAGGATTATATGGGTGTAGCTGCATTGCGTGAAACACCTTTCTCTATTAAGAAAGAGCTATTGTCAAAAGCTTTAACCAAACCAATAAATGAATATGTAGGTCAGGAGGCCATTTTCCAGATCTCTGGGGAGAATTCTCCAGCAGCCATTGATCTGTATAAAAAGGCATTTGCTTCAAATAATATTATGCTAAGGCAGGCTATTGCAGTTAGCATAGATAAAATTCCTTTGGAATTAAAATCTGATTTTTTCAGTCTTTTAAAAGATGAATCTTATATAACCATAGAAAATGCCTTATTAAAGGCTTGGCTTCAGTTTCCCGAGGAAACGGCATATCTACTAGAACAAACAAAGGATGTTCAAGGTTTTCAAAATAAAAATGTGCGATTACTTTGGTTAATCATCAATTTGGTTTCTCCAGAGGTAGATCCAGAGCTTAGTAAAGCATATTTTAATGAACTTTCTCAAAGCACTAGTAAATATCTGCCATCTGGTCTTAGACAGAATGCATTAGGGTATCTCTATCAATTGAATGCGTTTACTAGTGATAATTTGAAAGATCTATTAAGTTGTGCCCAACATCCTAATTATAGGTTTAAGAATTATTGTACAAGTTTGCTGGACCAGCTGTTGCTAAAAGAAGAATATAGATTGCAATATGCCGAATTACATGATACACTGAACTCTACAGATAAAGAGTTTTTAACTAAAAAGTTAGAAAATTAATGCGAGCATTAGTAATTTCTGGAGGCGGTAGTAAAGGTGCTTTTGCAGGTGGCGTGGCTCAATATTTAATTGAAAAAATGGGGAACCAATACGATCTCTATCTGGGAACTTCTACCGGGAGCTTATTGATCTCTCATTTAGCTTTAAATAAAACCCAAAAGATCAAAAAGGTTTACACCTCTGTAGATCAAAACAGCATCTTTAGCAACACACCTTTTTTAATTAAGAGAAAGCACGGTCAGGATAACATTAGTATCAACCATTTTAGTGTACTTTGGAATTTTTTAAAAGGAAAAAAGACATTTGGTGAAAGCGAAAACCTCAAAAAACTCATCCTAAATACAGTTACAGAAGAGGAATTTGAAGAGTTAAAAGCGAGTAAAAAAGATATATTGGTTACGGTTTCAAATATTTCTTTGAATGAAGTGGAATACAAATCCATACACGATTACTCTTATGAGGATTTTTGTGAATGGATCTGGATATCCTGTAATTATGTTCCTTTTATGAGTTTGGTGCAAAAGAATGGTTGTGAGTATGCCGATGGGGGTTTCGGATCTATGGTGCCTATAGAAGAAGCAATTAAAAGAGGAGCTACAGAAATTGATGCGATCATCCTTCAAACCGAAGTTACATATTTTAATAGATTGCCATCTAAAAATGTATTTTCTCTAATCACTAATTTGTTCAGGTTTATGCTGGATAGAATTGAAAGGCAGAATATAAGAATAGGTAAATTTGAAGCAACTAATAAAGATGTTATTATAAATTTCTATTACACTCCTACAGTGTTAACCACAAATTCTCTTATTTTTGATAAGGTAAAGATGGAAAGATGGTGGGAAAGCGGATTTAGTTTTGCAAAATATAAAAATGAAGAATTGAATCAAATTGAACCTTAATGCGAGCATTGGTAATTTCTGGAGGTGGAAGTAAAGGGGCATTTGCTGGTGGCGTCGCCCAATATTTAATGGAAGAAGAAGGAAAAAAATATGATCTTTTCCTTGGAACTTCCACGGGTAGTTTGTTAATTCCGCATCTTGCAGATGGGAATATAAAGAAGGTCTACGATATCTACACAAACGTAAACCAACGAAAGATTTTTAGTATCAATCCCTTTGTGGTAAAAAAGAAAGATGGTAGAGAATATGTTACCATCAACTATTTTAATATGTTTTTGCAATTCGCGAAGAAGAAACGAACTTTTGGCGAGAGCAAGAATTTAAGAAAACATATCAAAAAACATTTTTCTGAAGAAAATTTTAATTCGGTAAAAAGTAGAGCTAAGGATGTTGTAGTAACAGTATCTAATCTCTCAAAGAACAGAGTTGAATATAAATCTATAAATGAATTTTCTTACGATGATTTTTGCGACTGGATCTGGATAAGCTGTAATTACATCCCTTTTATGAGTCTTGCCACCAAAAACGGCTATGAGTATGCCGATGGTGGTTTGGGTTGCGTAGTGCCTATTAGAGAAGCTATCAAGCGTGGAGCTACCGAGGTGGACGCAATTATTCTAGAGGCTGAAAATATGGAATATAATAAGGTGCTTGGGAAGAACCCTTTTTCATTAATGATTAACTTATTTGGATTTCTCCTAGATCAAGTAGAATATCATGATGTAGTTGAAGGAAAGTTAGCTGCCATGAACAAGGATGTAAAACTTAACACCTATTATACGCCTGTTCAATTAACCGAAAATTCATTGGTCTTCAACAAAAAAGCTATGACCTCTTGGTGGCAACAAGGCTTTGATTATGCAATGGAGCGTGGTATTCAGAAAAAAAATGAATCTAATCTTTCCTTTAAAAAGATCTTATAATTAGATCGTGTTTCTAACTTCCTTTTTAATGTATTCTAAAGCAGCTTCAGTTGGAGCGGTCTGATCCATAAGCGCATTAAGTATTTGCTGTCTTAATTCATCTGCATTGGTTACTCCTTCCTGCTTTGCCGTCCTTCTAATAATGCCTATTGTCGCATTTTTGGAGGTCTTTATCACATTCCAACATTCGGAAGTTAAATAGATCTGTTGCGCTAAATTATGATCGAATTCTTGATCTATGGTTTGCACCAGTAAATTCTCATATCCCTCTAGGTCATTGTTTTTAGGTTTTACCCTTAGTAGCAATTTTCCAATGGAGATACGCTCCAGAAACAAAGCCATTCGCTCGAAGGCCTGAAGTTTTATAGGAAGCGCAATTTTTTGATTTTCTTGTCTTAATGAGAATAATCTTCTTTTTTCTTCATTGGTGGTATGCATCTGGAAGAAATAGAAAGAGATAAGCCCAACTATAACAGCGGGAAGTATATTGAATAATAATTGTAATAGATTAATATCGGTCATTGTTAATTGTTATTATGTACAGAAGTTTCTTCAGTTTCAGCTTCCTTAGTCTTTACTTTTTTATCTTTTCTTTCAGAAAAATTGCCGCCTAAATAGGGACAATCCATATGTTCTTGAACAGAAGTAAAAGGAACTTTTGCTTTATTATAACCAAAAGTAGCTGCTAAAGTTTTAGTAATGTTCTTATCGCTCAAATTAATATCAACATCATCCATTGTGAATTGAGAGGGATGTTCATAGCCACAGGCATGGGTTATCTCTAAAAGTTCTTTTTTAAATTTGGTGAAATAAGAGTTTACTCGATTTGCTTTATCTTCAACATTTATACCCGCTTGCAGCCACTTATTGTGAGTAGTTATTCCAGTTGGACAAGTGTTATTATGGCAAGATTGTGCTTGGATGCAACCTATGCTTATCATTGCTTCTCTTGCAACATTTATACTGTCTGCTCCCATAGCAAAGGCCATTACGGCTTTTGCCGGAAAGCCTAACTTTCCACTGGCGATAAAAACTATTCTTTCCGTAATTCCTTTCTCGCGGAATACATTGTAAACATCTGTAAACGCATTTATAAAAGGAAGAGATACGTGATCTGCAAAACTAGGAGGCGCTGCACCAGTTCCACCTTCACCACCATCAATCGTAATAAAATCTGGTCCGCGATTGGTTTCCTTCATGATTGTTGCTAGTTCTTTCCATTGCTTTAATTGACCAACTGCAGATTTGATACCAACAGGCAATCCTGTAGCCGCTGCAATTTCTTCAATAAAATCTACCATTTCGGGAACATTGCTAAATGCAGAATGTGTAGGTGGAGATAAAATATCTTTTCCTAAAGGCACGTGCCTGATTTCTGCAATTTCCTTAGTGATCTTAGACGCTGGAAGTACACCACCTTTTCCGGGTTTAGCTCCTTGAGATAATTTTACTTCTATAGCTCTAATTTGGGGATTGTCCTGAACGAGTTTTATCATTTTTCCCATAGAAAAACCACCTTCATCAGAACGAACTCCAAAATATCCAGTACCAAAATGGAAAACCACATCGGCTCCTTTTTTATGGTAAGGAGATAATCCCCCTTCTCCCGTGTTATGGTAAGCATTTGCAATTTTACAACCCTCATTTAAAGATTCTACAGCTTTTGCAGATAAGGATCCAAAACTCATTGCCGAAACATTGATGATTGAAGCAGACCTGTACGGTCTACGTCTTTTATTAAAGGAACCCATAATCTTTGCACAGGCTATAAAGTAAGGATGTTCAAAGTTTGGATGGGATTTATCCAATCGGTATGCCAACATGGAATTATTAATAAAAATATAATTGGTTCTATAAATATCTTCATCGGTACCAAAGCCTTCATAATTATTCTCATTCTTTGCGGAAGCATAGATCCATCCTCTTTCATTTCTATTAAAAGGGAGTTCTTCTCGATCACTTGCTACAATATATTGCCGAAGCTCGGGACCAATGCTTTCCAAAAAATAGCGTAAATGACCAACAACCGGAAAATTATGTTTTATAATATGGTCTTTGCTGAAAAATATATCCTTTATAGCAACAATTGCTAAAAAAAGTAGCACCCATCCCCACCAAGGGATAACAGTAAGTATATTTAAAATATCACTCATTTTATTTATTCAAATAATCTAAAGCTAATTGCGACATTACTTTTACACCTAGCAACATTCCACTTTCATCAATATAAAAGTCTGGAGTGTGATGCGGCGCAGCATCTGTAGTACCTAAAGGTTGTCCACCTAGAAAAAAGTAAAATCCTGGAACTACTTCTTGGAAAAATGAAAAATCTTCTCCTCCGGTTGTTGCCTTTACAAGTTCAACATGATCTGCTCCTGCAATATTTTGTAGCGTAGGTAACATTTGATTGGTTAAAGCAGGATCGTTATAGGTAATTGCAGTATTGTTCTGAAATTCTATGGTAGCATCTCCTCCATAAGCTTTTGCTATCGCAGGAACCATTTCCCCCATTCTTTTTAGGATCACGGCTTTCATATCTGCATCTAAAGTTCTAATTGTTCCAATTAATTCTGCGGTTTCTGGAATAATATTGAAACGCACACCACTGGTGATTTTTCCAACCGTTATTACCGCCGCACCATCTACCAATTTAGAATCTCGACTTATAATTGTTTGTAATCCATCTATGATCTTTGCTGAAATTAAAATTGGATCTACCCCACTCCAAGGTGCAGAACCGTGAGTTTGCTTTCCTTTAACGTTAATCACAAATCTTTCAACAGCTGCCATGGTTCCTTCCGGTTTGTATCTAATTGTTCCCACTGGTGTTCCAGAATTTATATGCAGTCCAAAAATAGCATCTACATCAGGGTTCCTTAAAACACCTTCCTCAATCATTACAGAAGCGCCACCTTTTTCACCTGGAGGTGGTCCTTCTTCTGCAGGCTGAAAAATGAACTTTACTGTTCCATTAATTTTATCTTTATTCTTTGAAAGGACTTCTGCTACTCCCATTAAAATTGCCGTGTGGGTGTCATGACCACAAGCATGCATAACGCCAGTATTAGTTCCTAAAAAATCTGTTTTAACTGTAGACTTAAAAGGGAGGTCATTCCGTTCGGTTACCGGCAAAGCATCGATATCTGCTCTTAAGGCAACTACTTTTCCTGGATTATCTCCTTTCAAAACTCCCACAACTCCAGTTTTTGCAACTCCTGTTTGAACTTCCAATCCTAGGCTTTTTAAATGCGCTGCAATTTTTTCAGCAGTTTTAAATTCTCTATTAGATAGCTCGGGATGTTCATGAAAATCACGGCGCCATTCTATAACTTGAGCTTCAATATTAGCTATTTGCTTTTCAAGATCGGCATCCATTTGTGCTTGTGCTCCATAAGAGAGCAAAAGGATCATGGTAATTAGGGTATATTTCATAATTTAGTTATTTCAGATTAAAAATTTATTAATTGATATCCTTGATTTTGTAGTTGGACCAAAGCGGTCATTGCAGATAATGCTATTTTTGTATTAGGATGCGCTTCATTTATAGTGATCTTTCTATGTGCGGCAGTTTGCCCGCACAATATTATTTCAACGCCATGATTTGCTAATTCAGTAAGAAGTAGCGTATTTGGATTAGTTGCTACGGAAACTCTTTCTGAATAAACTTGATCATTTAAAATATCTTGAGAGGCACTTCCATGAATTACTAAAGCAACTATTATATTTTTTGACGGAACGCCGGCCATTTGATGCATATTTAAAAAACGGGCAGCTGTCTCCAATAACGGATTTGGTTTTGAAGGATCTTCAGAAGTTTTTGCTATATCAAATACCGCTTTAAATATTTGGGTGGTATCTGTTTTGAAATCGGGGTCTTCCACCTTATAAGTCCTACCAAAATCCTTTATTACATTTCCTGCTACTGGTTCTTGTGCAAAAATTTGCGACATGCAAATTAAACCTAATATAAGGAGGCTGTTTTTTATCATTTATGGTTTAATTAGTAGATTGATAAGACGATTTATTGGAAAGCTAAATATATTTAAAATAATAGCCTTGTCATAATTTCAATCAGCTTTGTTTAAAAGTTAGGTCTAAAGGAGTTTTAAAGTACATCTTAAATGGTTAAATTCACAGCTTAAAAGAAAAGGGAAATTTGGAATCTTATTTAGCGGAATTAAACGATGCCCAAAGGGCGCCTGTACTTCAGAAGGACGGGGCAATGATAGTGATAGCGGGTGCCGGATCCGGAAAAACAAGAGTGCTTACTTACAGGATCGCTTACTTAATGAGTAAGGGGGTAGATCCTTTTAATATACTTTCGTTAACCTTTACCAATAAGGCAGCCAAGGAAATGAAGAAGCGAATCTCACAGATCGTGGGAAGTAGCGAAGCTAAGAATTTATGGATGGGAACCTTTCACTCCATTTTTGCTAAAATGCTTCGTTTTGAAGCAGATAAATTAGGATACCCTTCCAATTTTACCATTTATGATACCCAAGATTCTCAACGTTTAATTTCGGCAATCATAAAAGAGATGGGCTTGGATAAAGACATCTATAAATACAAACAAGTTTACTCTAGAATCTCTTCTTATAAGAATAGCTTGATCACTGTGAAAGCCTATTTTCAGAATCCTGAATTACGGGAAGCAGATGCAATGGCTAAAAAGCCAAGATTAGGTGATATCTATAAAAATTATGTAGAGCGTTGTTTCAAGGCTGGAGCAATGGATTTTGATGATCTTCTTTTAAAAACAAACGAACTCTTGAACAGGTTTCCGGAAGTGCTTCAGAAATACCAAAATAGATTTAGGTATATTTTGGTAGATGAGTATCAAGATACCAACCACTCACAATATCTTATTGTAAAGGCGCTTTCAGATAAATTTCAGAATATATGCGTGGTAGGAGATGATGCACAGAGTATCTATGCATTTAGAGGTGCTAACATCAATAACATTCTGAATTTTCAGAAGGATTATGAGAACGTGCAAATGTATAGATTAGAGCAAAATTACCGCTCTACAAAGAATATTGTAAATGCTGCTAACTCTATAATAGATAAAAATAAGACGAAACTTGAAAAAGTAGTTTGGACAGCAAATGATGATGGACCCAAAATCATTGTAAACAGGCTACTTACAGATGGGGACGAAGGGCGATATGTGGCCAGTTCTATTTTTGAGAACAAGATGCAAAAGCAAATGAACAATGGCGATTTTGCTATTTTGTACAGAACAAACGCCCAGAGTAGAGCGATGGAAGACGCTTTGCGAAAAAGGGAGATTCCGTATAGGATCTATGGTGGTCTTTCCTTTTATCAGAGAAAAGAGATCAAGGATGTACTTTCTTATTTAAGACTGCTAATAAATCCAAATGACGAAGAAGCGTTAAAGCGTATCATTAATTTTCCGGCAAGAGGGATTGGCTCTACCACAATAGATAAGTTGACAATTGCGGCTAATCAATACGGAAGATCGATCTTTGAGGTGATCGAAAATCTGGATCAGATGGAAGATCTCAAGATCAATTCTGGAACTCGAAATAAGCTAGCGAATTTTGTGAATATGATTAAAAGCTTTAAAATTCTTAGCGAGAATGCCGATGCTTTTGTGGTTGCAGATACCGTTGCGAAGAAAACTGGATTGGTTCAGGAATTAAAAAAAGATGGTACACCGGAGGGTATAGCTAAAATTGAAAATATTGAAGAGTTACTAAACGGGATACGAGACTTTGTAGAAGGTCAAGAGGATTTGGCAGATGCTAGCGGTTCTTTAGCCGAATTCCTTGAAGATGTAGCCTTAGCAACAGATATGGACAAGGAAACAGGGGATGACCATGTGGCACTAATGACCATTCACTTGGCGAAAGGATTGGAATTTCCATTTGTTTATATAGTAGGAATGGAAGAAGATCTATTTCCTTCAGCCATGAGTATGAATACCCGATCTGAATTAGAAGAAGAGCGTAGGCTTTTTTATGTAGCTATAACCAGAGCAGAAAAACAAGCCTATTTAACTTATACACAATCTCGTTATAGATGGGGGAAATTGGTAGATGCTGAACCTAGCAGATTTATAGAAGAGATTGATAGTGAGTATATGCAATTTATGATTCCGCAAGATGACTATAAATACAAGCCATTAATAGATCTTGATATTTTTGGGGATGTAGATAAAAGTAAATTTAGGCAAACAAAACCAAAATCTGGAACCCCTCCACCAGCTCATAAACCAAATGAGGAGCAGCTTAGGAAGTTGAGAAAATTAAGACCTACAACAACAGATTATCCTACAGCCTCAATAAAAGACACGGTGAAATTGGAAGCTGGCAATGAAGTAGAGCATATTAGATTTGGAAAAGGGAAAGTGTTGAATATTGACGGTATAGGACAAGATAAAAAAGCGGAGATCCACTTTGAAAATGGTGGAGTTAAGAAATTACTTTTACGCTTTGCAAAGTTGAAATTACTATCTTAAACTTGAAGTTGATATAATTTTAATTATTTTTAAAAGATATGATTCGGAAAGGAAGTGAAGTCAAATGGCAATGGGGCTCTGGGGAAGCTAGGGGAAAAGTGATCGAAACTTTTACTATTAGCGTTACCAAAACAATTAAAGGATCTGAAATTACCCGAAATGGAGAAATAGGGAATAAAGCTTTATTTATAGAGCAGAAGGATGGAGATAAGGTTTTAAAACTTGAAAGTGAAGTGACTCATATAAAATAAAATTTTATGCTACTTCTCAATAAAGCTTAAATGTTTTTTCTTAGGAAAGTTTATAAGTTCATTTTTTTTAATTTTTCAAAAATGAGGTTATAAATTAGATGATATACTTGAATAAATTTGTAAATTTTCATTTCAAAATTAACATACCATGGCCGATCTAATTCGAATTTATGATGAAAACCCTAATCCAAAAGACATCAAGAAAGTAGTTGATGTATTGAGAAAAGGAGGTCTGATTATTTACCCAACAGATACCGTTTACGGACTTGGTTGCGATATTACAAATACAAGTGCTTTAGAGCGAATTGCGCAGATAAAACAAGTGAAATTAGAGAAAGCTAATTTTTCATTTATTTGTGAAGACCTTAGTAATCTTTCAGATTATGTAAAGCAAATAGATTCGCCTACTTTTAAATTATTAAAAAGAAATTTACCTGGTCCATTTACCTTTATTCTTCCCGGGAACAATAACCTACCAAACGTTTTTAAGAAAAAGAAAACAGTGGGAATAAGGGTTCCAGATAATAATATTTGTCGAGCAATTGTAAAAGAGCTAGGGAATCCAATTGTTTCTACTTCTATAAAAGATGAAGATGAGGTTATAGAATATACCACAGATCCGGAGTTGATACATGAAAAATGGGATAAGCTGGTAGATATTGTGATAGACGGTGGTTATGGAGATAATATTGCGTCTACGGTAGTAGATCTTACAGGTAATGAGCCAGAAGTTATTAGAGATGGAAAGGGAAATATAGAGCTTATGTAAGCTTTTTATTAAAACACTCTAAATTATCGAATAAAAAAAGCCTCGCAATTGCGAGGCTTTACTATTCTTAAAGAAGATTCAGCTTATTTAGCTTCTTTCATTCCTTGCTCAATAAGATTATAGAACTGATCTAATTTAGGTAAGATCACGATTCTTGTACGTCTGTTCTTAGCACGACCTTCAGCAGATGCGTTAGATGCTACTGGAATATAGTAACTTCTTCCAGCTGCAGTCATTCTTTCTGGTGGTACACCAAATTCATTTTGAAGTACTCTTACTACAGAAGTTGCACGTTTAACACTTAGATCCCAGTTATCTTCAATAACTGCACCTTTCATAGCTTGATCATCTGTGTGACCTTCAACCATAAATTCGATCTCTGGCTTGTTTTTAACAACCATTGCAACTTTACCTAATACTTCTTTAGCACGAGATGTTATGTTGTATTTACCGCTTTCAAATAATAATTTATCTGAGATAGATACGTAAACAACTCCTTTTTCAACATTAATACTAATGTCTTCGTCGCTCATGTTTCCAAGAACTCCTTTTAAACTGGTAACTAAAGCAAGGGTAACAGAATCTTTCTTAGTAATTGCATCTTGCATACGTTGGATCTTCATGTCCTTTTCTTTGATGCTCTCTAAAGATTTCTCAAGGTTAGATGCTTCCTTAGTAGAAAGGGTTGCCAAGTTTCCAACATTGTTTAATAATGCAGAATTCTGATTATTAAGGGTTTTAATTTGATCTCCTAATCTGTCTTTTTCGTCTAAACAAGAATTCAATTTAACTGTCGCAGTGTTTAATTGATCACTTGTTTGTTTTTGTAGGGTTTCAAGCTCAGCATATTTCTTCTGTGACACACAAGAAGAAAGTAATAAAGCAGCTGTAGCCGTAAGTAACATGATTTTCTTCATAATTTGTTGTAAAATTTTAATTGTTAGATTTTTCCAAAGCTATCAAAATTAGTGCCCATATACTAGTTTTTGCCTTGAAACATTATAAATCGGAGAATTTTTTTTGACCCAATCCATAATTTCGGCAAACAACGGAAATTTTTGAGTAATAGTTCTCTTTCTTCGGAAGTTTTTTTCGCTTTTTTAATATTATATTCAAATGTGCATAAAAGCTTATATGTGCTTTAAAAACAGCCGAAAAGTGTTTAAATTTTAACTCAATTAAAAATTTTAAAGCTGCAATTCCATCTAGTATCATTCGTATAAATAGCACCACAAAAAGGTGATTGGAAGGAACATTTTTTATGATATTAAATAAGCTGTTTCTGAAGTTATAATAGGTTTTTTTAGGATTTATATTAGCTAAGGTTGCACCGCCAACATGATATACCACAGATCTTGGGGTATAAAACACTTTATAACCATAGTTATGTAATCGCCAACAAAGATCTATCTCTTCCTGATGCGAGAAATAATCTTCATCCAGCTTTCCTACTTTATTATAAATTTCTCTTCTTACAGCTAAACACGCACCACTTGCCCAGAAAATTTCAATTTCATCGTCATACTGTCCATGATCTTTTTCCAGATTATCGAAAATTCTCCCGCGGCAAAAGGGATATGCGAATTTATCTATGAACCCGCCAGCAGCCCCAGCATATTCGAAATATTCCGGTTTTTTATGATCTAATATTTTAGGCTGTACTGCAGCAACCATTTGATTTTCTTCAAAAATATTGGCAATGGGTTGAAGCCAATTAGGAGTAACTAACACATCACTATTCAGCAGAATAAAAATATCTTCAGACAGATGAGCGAGCGCATCGTTATAACCTTTTGCGTAACCACCATTTGTAATATTCTGTATAATTTTAACTGAAGGGAAATTGGTTTTTACATAATCTACAGAAGCATCTGTAGAAGCATTATCTGCAACATATGCGGTAGCTTCACTAGAAAATTGAACCACAGAAGGGAGGAACTGTTTTAGAAGTTCGGTTCCGTTCCAATTTAATATAACTACTGCAATGCTTTGCTTCATTCTAGATGCTGGTTTATTTTAAAAGTATCCGTTGCAAAAGTAATCCGAATAATTTTTAACTCTCAATTTCAGTAAAATTTTATAAGATCACTCTGTATAACTTGGCAGTGCAGGTAAAAATGTGAATTGTTCCAATTCATAATCCAACAAGCAGTAAAAATGTTCCAATCCGTTAGTGACCATTAAGAAATTGGCTTTTAGGCTCATGTTATAACGAGCTATTTGATCGAAGGTATCTTGTGTGATCTTAACTGAAGGTGCCTTACATTCTATAATTATATGGATCTCTCCCGAAGGTTTGTATACCACTATATCATATCTCTTAATCCTTTTCCCTAGTCTCAATTGTTTTTCAACATTGATAAGACTTTTTGGATAGTTCTTTTCTGAAATTAAATATTGAACGGTGTGTAATCTCACCCATTCCTCCGGAGTAAGAAGTATAAACTTTTTCCTGATCTCATCGAAAGCGGCTATTTTATTTTCGCTATTTTTGAAGCGAAATGTATATTGCGGAAAATTCAGTTTTTGCATTAGTTCAAATTAACAAAATTATAAAGTTACAGCAGGAATTTTGTCTAATTAATATGGAAGCACAAATGTTTATTAATAGTGAATTTGGATCTATAATATAATAATATCAGAATGTTTTCAATTAAATTAGTTTTACTGCACTAAATTCTATGGAAGAAGCAATTCAAATAGTTACTGCTATTAAAAATGGACAGGTTAAACCTATCTATTTCTTAATGGGAGAAGAACCTTATTATATAGACAAGATCGCGAATTATATTGAGGATCATCTCATGCCTGAGGAGGAGAAGAGCTTTAACCAAATGGTGATGTATGGCCGTGATGCCAGCGTGGAAGAAATAATTAGCAATGCCAAGCGCTATCCTATGATGGCAGAGCGGCAAGTTATAGTGGTTAAAGAGGCCCAGGATCTGTCCAGGACCATAGAAAAGCTTGAGGCTTATGCAGAAAACCCTCAACCAACAACCACCTTGGTGGTTTGCTATAAGTATAAAAAGATTGATAAAAGAAAAAAACTATATAAGGCTGTAGCAAAAAGTGGTGTGATCTTCGAGAGTAAACGTTTATACGAAAATCAGGTAGCAGATTGGATCCAGAAAACATTAAAATCTAACGGATATGCAATTTCTCCAAAAGCTGCCCAAATGTTAGTAGAATTTCTTGGAACAGATCTAAGTAAAATTGATAATGAGCTTCAGAAATTACAGCTTATTGCGCCCAAGGGAACTACGATCTCTCCAGAACTTATAGAAGAGAATATCGGGATCAGTAAAGATTTCAATAATTTTGAGTTAAGAAAAGCTTTAGGTATTCGCGATAGTTTAAAAGTGCACCGTATAATAAATTACTTTTCACAAAATACTAAGGACAATCCAATAGTAGTTACAGTGTCCTTGCTTTTTGGATATTTTTCTCAAATTCTGCAATATCACGGACTGGCAGATAAGTCCAAGGCCAATGTGGCAAAGACCTTAAAAATAAATCCCTACTTTGTGGCAGATTATGTTACTGCTGCAAGAAACTACCCAATGCGAAAAGTGAGTTCTATAATTACTTATTTAAGGGAAACCGATGTAAAGAGTAAAGGGGTAGGAGCATCTGGTGTTCCTCCCGGAGATCTGCTTAAAGAATTGGTGGTGAAAATAATGAACTAAAATGAGCTTATTTAAAAACTGGATCAATGCAGCAAGGCTTCGTACCCTTCCTTTATCTATTAGTGGAATAATTGTAGGAACCACAATTGCCGTACAACAAGGATATTTTAGTATAGTGATCTTTAGTCTTGCTATGGGAACCACATTAGGTCTTCAGATATTATCTAATTTCGCGAACGATTATGGAGATGGTAAAAAAGGGATAGACAATGCAGATAGGGTAGGGCCTGCCAGAGCAATTCAAAGTGGCTTGATCTCTCTTAAAGAAATGAAGCAAGGGATAATGGCTGCGGCAATTCTTACTTTGTTCATGGCTATATTATTGATCTATGCTGCATTTGGGCATGATCATTTTGTGTATGCTATAATTTTCTTCCTTCTAGGTGTTGGTGCCATTGTAGCGGCAATAAAATATACAATTGGAGAGAATGCTTATGGCTATCGAGGATTAGGTGATGTATTTGTGTTTCTTTTCTTCGGATTGATTGCCGTGTTGGGGACCTATTTTTTATATGCTCGAGAGATCTATTGGCTGGCAATATTGCCTGCCACAGCTATTGGAATGTTAAGCGCGGGTGTATTAAATTTGAATAATATGAGAGACAGAATTCCTGATGAAATTTCAGGAAAGATAACTCTAGCTGTTAAAATGGGGGAGAAAAAGGCTAAGAATTATCATTATGTATTGATAATTGGCGCCATTTTTTTTCTTATACTCTATAGTGTGTTCACCGCAGATGAGCTTAATGATCTTATTTACATAATCGCATTTATCCTACTTATACTTCATTTAAAAAGAGTGGTTCAGAATAAAGAACCACAACTACTGGATCCAGAATTAAAGATTTTAGCCCTAAGCACCTTTGCTGTTTCGGCATTATTTGGTTTAGGCTTGCTTATTTAACTGGAGTTTGTTAAAAAAAAACAAAGCAATACAACTTAATCCATAGCTGTTGTTTATTTTTATTGAAATTCAAAAATAGTATTATGATCATAACCTTTTATGGACAAAATTGTTTCGGAATTAAAATAGGAGATATCAATCTCCTGGTTGATCCATTTATTACCGGAAATAAGCTTGCTAAAGATAAAATCAACATTAATGATCTGTATGCCGATTATATTTTGCTAACACATGCACATCAAGACCACATTTTAGATGCTGAAGCTATTGCTAAAAACACAGGAGCTGTTATTGTTAGCAATTTCGAGATCGCCAATCATTACGAAGAACAAGGATTTGAAGTCCACCCAATGAATCATGGTGGAAGCTGGGATTTTGAATTTGGAAAACTGAAATATGTGAATGCAATACATACCAGTTCCTTTCCAGATGGTTCCTATGGAGGACAACCCGGGGGCTTTGTTATAGAAAGTGAGCATAAGAATATTTATATTGCAGGTGACACGGCGCTTTCAATGGATATGAAGCTAATTCCTATGCAAACCAAATTAGATCTTGCTATTTTACCTATTGGCGATAATTTTACTATGGGAATAGAGGATGCAATTCTTGCAAGTGATTTTGTGGAATGCGATAAGATAATTGGTTGCCATTATGATACTTTTGGATATATAGAGATTGATCATGAAGAAGCAAAACGCAAATTTTACGAAAAAGGCAAAGATCTAATGCTTTTGGAAATTGGTGAGAACATCGAACTATAGTTTTAAATCCCTACAGATTACTTAATGCATGCAAATTATCATAAATATCTTTTAAATTTTAAACGGCCTAGTGGTACTTCTCGTGGTGTTTTAACCACCAAAGAAACTTGGTTCCTAGTTATTTCTTCTGAAGGGAAAACAGGAATTGGAGAATGCGGTATATTAAGAAGTTTGAGCGTAGATGATAGACCAGGTTATGAGGAGAAATTAAAATGGGTTTGCAATAACATAACCTTAGGTCCAAAGTTGTTATGGGAGGAGTTGCTAGAATTTCCATCTATTCAATTCGGTGTAGAAATGGCATTTAAATCCTTAGCTTCACAAAATCCTTTTATATTATTTCCTTCTGAATTTACAAATGGACAAAAAGCTATTCCGATAAATGGTTTAGTATGGATGGGAGAGAAATCTTTCATGAAACAACAGATCGTGGAGAAGATCCAGCATGGCTTCAGTTGTATCAAACTAAAAATAGGAGCTATAGATTTTAAGGCAGAACTTGATCTACTGGATTATATTAGAACCGAATTTTCTTCAGAGGACATTGAGATACGAGTAGATGCTAATGGTGCATTTCCAGTAGAGGAAGCGTTAAATAAATTGAAGCGTTTATGCGAATTCGATATTCATTCTATAGAACAACCAATCAAACAAGGTCAATTTGAAAAGATGGCAGAATTGTGCAGAGAATCTCCAATTCCCATTGCCTTAGATGAAGAGCTAATTGGCATAACATCTGTAACAAAAAAGGAAGAATTACTACAAATTATAAAACCTCAATATGTAATTTTTAAGCCCAGTTTAATCGGAGGTTTTAGAGGAACTCAAGAATGGCTGGATATTGCAAAAAAATTGAAAATTGGCTGGTGGGTAACCAGTGCCTTAGAGAGTAATGTTGGTTTGAATACCATTGCGCAATGGACGTTTACCAAGGAATCCCCAATGCCACAAGGTCTAGGCACAGGCGGACTTTACACTAATAATTTTGATTCGCCATTACAAGTAAAAAATGGCAGCATACAATACGATCCTAAAATTAATTGGGATTTTGACTTATAAATAAAAAGATGTTCATAGCACAAGCCCTAAATTACAAGCACAATTTTGGTAGATACTTACTGGGAGTTTTCATTATAGTAATGGCCGTTATTCTTGGTCAAATTCCACTTACAGTGGCCATTTTAATGAAAGGTGGTCTGGATGTAGTAGGTATGGATGAAGCTAAAATGCTGGGAATGTTGGAATCTAATTTATCCTTATTCCTCTTACTACTTACCTTCGCAGTGGGATTGGCAGCGCTATTTTTTGTAGTAAAGTTTATACATTATCAACCTATAAAAACGGTCACCACTACTCGAAAGAAGGTTGATTGGGGAAGATTTTTCTTTGCATTTGGGATGGTTGCTATTTTTTCTATAGGGGTAACTGCATTCGATTATTTTTCCAATCCGCAAGATTACGTGCTTAATTTTAAAGCAACACCATTTTTTATAATGCTAATAATTGCGGTTGTAATGATCCCATTACAAACCAGTTTCGAAGAATATTTCTTTCGTGGGTATCTAATGCAAGGAATAGGAACTTTAGTGCAGAATAAATGGGCGCCATTAATAATTACTTCTGTGGTGTTTGGAGGTTTACATTTTTTTAATCCAGAAGTTACCAAACTGGGGAATATAATAATGATCTACTATATAGGAACAGGATTTTTGCTTGGAATAATGACTTTAATGGATGAAGGTATGGAGCTTGCATTGGGCTTTCACGCAGGTAATAATCTTATTACAGCAGTTTTAGTTACCGCAGATTGGACGGCTTTTCAAACTAATTCCTTGCTTAAAGATGTATCAGACCCTTCTGCAGGGATGGATATATTGATACCAATTTTTGTAGTTTATCCCTTGTTTTTATTCATCATGTCTAAAAAATACAATTGGAATGATTGGACAGGAAAACTATTCGGAAAAGTAGAACAACCAATTGTTGATAATTTTACCCCATAAATTGAGAATTCATAAATTTTATTGTTAAATTTAGGAAATAGTGAAGATAAGTATGTTAAATTAAGAAATTGATGATAAAAAAATTTACGGTTCCCGAAACGCATCTCAGTTTTAAGATTAATAAGTCGCATTACTCTAATGATGACTTGGCCAAAGCGGCTTATAATTTTATTAAAGAGGGGGAGCCGCATGAAGGAGAAATAGGTGATTTTATCTTGGATTGGTTAAAACCTTCCGAATTTATCTCAGTCAGTACTTCTGGTTCTACTGGAGTCCCTAAAAAGATACAGGTCCGTAAGGAGCATATGATCAATTCAGCTTTAGCTACAGGTAAGTTTTTTGAAATTCCCGCCAGATCTACTGTTTTAATGTGTTTACCGGCAAATTACATTGCTGGAAAGATGATGTTGGTAAGAGCTATGGTGTTAGGTTGGGAATTAGATATAGTTCCACCAACTTCTAATCCTTTAGATCAAATTTTTAAAATTTACGATTTTTGTGCAATGACACCTTTTCAATTAGATAATTCTATTGGACGTCTGCATCTTATTAAAAAACTGATTGTTGGAGGAGGAGCGGTTTCACCAAATCTTCAAGAAATGGTTCAAGGTCTCAATACTAAGGTATATGAAACCTTTGGTATGACAGAAACAGTTTCACATATTGCGGCTAAACGTTTAAATCCGAAGAAAAATCGGAAAAAACCAGCACCCTTCAAAGTACTTCAAAAAGTTGCGATTTCTAAAGATAATAGAGATTGTTTGGTGATAAAAGCACCAACACTTTCAGATGAAGTTCTTAAAACAAATGATGTGGTGGAAATTCTTACTTATAAAAAATTTCTGTGGAAAGGCAGATATGATAATGTGATAAATTCTGGAGGAATAAAATTATATCCTGAAGAAATTGAAAGCAAACTCAGCAAATATATAGTTGGGCGAATTTTTGTGACAGGAATGCCAGATGATGCCTTGGGACAAAGATTGGTGCTATTTGTAGAAGCCGATTTTTCTGAAGATTTATTATTAGAATTAAAAGAAAAAATATTAGCTATTAAAGAATTGGATAAATATGAAGTTCCGAAGAAGATATATCTTGTAGAAAAATTTGAAGAAACACCAAACGGGAAGATACATAGAGATCATACCGTTAAAAGTAAATTGTTCTAAATATATAATTTTAAATGCTAAAAAACTTATTTCTATTTTTCATTTTAATTACCTCCTACTCACAAGCACAAATAGCTTCAGAGAAGCAGCGGGCAGAGATAATAAATGATATCCTGCAAGACAAGTTCAATAATTTATTACCGGCATTAATGGAACGCACAGGCATAGATATGTGGGTGCTTATTTCCAGAGAATACAATGAAGATCCGGTATTAAAAACAATGCTTCCGGCAACTTGGTTAAATGCTAGAAGAAGAACTATTTTGGTATTCTACAAACCAGCAAATAGTGTTTCTGTAGAAAGACTTGCGGTTGCTAGATATAATTTTGGAGACAATATTTCCTCTGCTTGGGATAAGGAAAAACAACCCGATCAAATGGAGGCTTTGGCTTCAATAATTGCTGAAAGAGATCCTAAAAAAATAGGTTTAAACTATTCTGATAATTTTGCCATTGCAGATGGAATTGTAAAAACAGATTATGAGCTTCTTATGAAGTCTCTTCCAGAGTTGTATAGAAAAAGAGTGATATCGGCGGAAGATCTGGCCATTGGATGGATCGAGACTCGTACGCCGATGGAAATGAAATTTTATGAAAATTTGATTGCTATAACCCATAACATAATTGCAGAAGCTTTTAGCAGTAAAGTGATCAATCCTGGAGTTACTACTTCTGAAGATGTAGTTTGGTGGTTAAGGCAAAAAGTGACCGATCTTGGCCTGGAAACTTGGTTTCATCCAACTATAGATATACAAAGAAAGGAAGAAGAATTAAAAGATCATATAGATGCTTTTTCCAATGGATATGGTGAGACGGTGATACTTCCGGGAGATCTTTTACATTGTGATTTTGGTATTTCCTATTTAAGACTGAACACAGATTGCCAACAACATGCGTATGTTCTAAAACAAGGAGAAACTGCTGCTCCAAGGTTTTTAGAGGAGGCCTTGGATAAAGGAAATCAACTTCAAGATATCCTAACCTCTAATTTTGCAAATGGCAAATCAGGAAATGACATTTTAGCTGCTTCATTAACCGAAGCAAAATTAGCTAATTTGAATCCTTCCATCTATTCACATCCTTTAGGCCTTTATGGCCACTCAGCAGGACCAACAATTGGAATGTGGGATTCACAGGGCGGAGTTCCTGGAACTGGAGATTATAAGTTATTTCCCAATACGGTATATGCCATAGAATTAAATAATACGGTAGCTATTCCAGAATGGAATAAGGACATACGTATCATGCTTGAAGAAGCTGGTTTTTGGGGTGAAAATTCTTTTAGATATGTGAATGAGCGCCAAACAGAATTGCTTTTAATTCCATCTAATTAATATCCCATTTTTAAATAATAGTCTGCAGAATGTTTTCCTGAGCCATAGAAAATAAAGAAAATGGTGATAAATAGAACGATAAGCGCTGTTAAAAGGTTCCCTATATTCATTACTCCAATAAAATTTATCAAAATTGCACCCAAAAGTATGGGGAGTTGTGCAATCAATGCCCAACGTGTAAGCAATCCAAAAGCAATCATTATTCCGCCTACTAAATGAGCAGGAGCTACATAATGAATTACCAACATCACACCTCCGAAATCACGCAACGGCTTAAAAAGTTCGAATAAGATCTGACTTTGTGAAATAAAATGGATCCCTTTTATAAAAAGAAAAACACCCAGAGCCACTCTTAAAAGGTCTAAAGGATAATAAGTATGCGCATTGGCCCACTTATTAAGTGATTTTATAGTTTCCATACCGTATAATTTACAGTTAAGTTACTGATAATTAGTGGTATTAAGAAATTGTATTAATAGTATTTATAGCCTGAAACATTTCATTTTAAGCCTTCTACATTCACGTAAAACCCAATGTCTAATACTTTAATATCATCTAAATCCTCAACATCCTTTGGTAGTTTCTTCCAGATTGTTTCAGGTTCTAAGCGAATATTTTTCTTGTTTATAATTACATCTATTGGCAT
>TARA_R100001369_G_scaffold58974_2_pt1 | contig 54511 bp, 40 predicted proteins | sample TARA_R100001369 | Tara Oceans TARA_R100001369 (sample SAMEA2621528) | marine metagenome | biome: marine biome (ENVO:00000447); feature: surface water layer (ENVO:00002042); material: "saline water (ENVO:00002010), including plankton (ENVO:xxxxxxxx)" | depth 5 m
GACAGCAGTGGCCTTACCCTGCTTAAGGAATTACTGGATGCCGTCGAGCGTGGCGTGCGGGTCGACCTTCTGCTGGATGATTTGCACAGCAAACCTTTAGAACCTTTATTGCGAGATTTATCCTCCCGCGCTAATTTCAATATTAGGCTTTTTAATCCGTTTAAGCACAGACGCTGGCGCTGGCTAAACTGGTTAACCGACTTTAAGCGCATGAATCGGCGAATGCATAATAAATCGATGCTGGTCGATGCGGAAGTGGGGATTGTCGGTGGGCGAAATGTTGGTAACGAGTATTTTGGTACACATGCCGGACAACTGTTTTCCGATCTTGATGTAATAGCGAAAGGCAAAATCGTTAAGACGTTACTTGATGACTGGCGGCAATACTGGAACTGCACTTTATCGGTTGCGGTTAACGCAATAAGCTCGTCGGATAAACCGAGATTGTTTAACGATATTTGGAAAGGTTATCAAAAACAACCGGAACTTCGAGATTTACACCAGTTTGTTCTTTCTGACGAACACTTGACAGACACTCCCCAGAGCGACGCTGAAACCTGGTATCAGGCAACCGCAACGGTTGTCAGTGATGATCCTTTAAAGGCTCTGCCTGATAGTAAGCCGAGCCGGTTGGTGACGCAGCAGTTAACGCAAACTCTTGGCTTGGCAAAGCAATCTATTGTTTTGGTTTCTCCTTATTTTGTGCCGACGCCTACAGGTGTTAAAGAGCTGGAGAATTTGTCGGAGCAGGGAGTGAAAGTTCGCGTGCTGACTAATTCACTGGCAGTGACAGATGTTCCGGCCGTACATGCGGGCTACCAGCGACACCGACGAAGGCTGTTGTTGTCAGGTGTAAAACTGTTTGAGCTGAAACGAACCGAGGAAAAGCCTTTACGTAAAGATGTGCGTCCTTATTTCAGACGCTCGGCGTCTAGCCTGCATGCTAAAACCGTGACAGTGGACAGTGAGAAAGTCTTTGTTGGATCATTTAATTTTGACCCGCGTTCTGCGCAAATTAACACAGAGTCGGGGCTTTTAATTGAGTCAGCGGAGATGGCGGAGAGAATTAACGCGATGTTTGAGCACGAACTACCGCTGCGATCGTATGAGGCTCGACTCAACCGTTTTTATAAACTGTATTGGCTGGATAAAAGTAAAATACCGGCGTTACGGCTCTATAAAGAGCCGGGAGCCGGTATTTGGCGACGGTTGGCGGTTTGGTTAACCGCCAGGTTGCCGGTTGATCATTTACTCTAGCTTATAGTTGTTGGGCAACCCAACGTTTCACTTTACGCTCAAGTACGGTAAGCGGAACAGCTCCGTCCTCTAGTATCACTCGGTGGAAGGCTTTTATATCAAAGTTCTCACCGAGCTTTCTCTCTGCGTCGCGACGCAATTCACTAATTTTTAGCTGCCCAATTTTGTAAGCCAGCGCTTGTCCCGGCAGTGCCATAAAACGTTCTGCCTCAGACACCGCTCTTGCTTCGGCTACCGGTGCGTTGTCGTACATGTAATCCAATACCTGCTGACGGCTCCAGCCTTTTGCATGAATACCGGTATCCACTACTAGCCGAATAGAGCGCCAGAGTTCGGCCGCAAGCTGACCAAAACGTTGGTATGGGTCATTATAAAGTCCCATGTCGTAGCCCAAAGATTCGGAATAAAGCCCCCAGCCTTCGGTATAGGCAGTTTCCCGGCCAAACTTACGAAACTTGGGTAAGTCTTCCAGTTCTTGTTGTATCGAAATCTGGAAGTGGTGTCCTGGAGCGGCTTCGTGCAGAAAAAGCGCGGTTTTAGCCCAACTGGGACGAGACGATAAGTCGTAAGTGTTCAGGTAGAAAATGGCCGGACGTGAATTATCTGTAGGGGCTGCCTGATAAGACCCTGAGCTCGCCGATTGTTCGCGAAACTCTTCAACTTTACGAATTTCGTATTCGGCTTGAGGGAAGATATCAAACAATTTATCCACGGTATTATCAACGGCACCGCGTAAAGAACGGTAATCCTCCAGCATTTCATTTCTGCTTTCGTAAATGAATTGCTCGTCGTTGGTCATGAAATCGAAGAACGACTGTAAATCGCCTTCAAATTCCGTTTCTTCCATAATGTCACGCATTTCATCATGAATACGGGAAACTTCGTCTTTACCTATTTTATGGATGCGATCAGCACTGAGCTCTGTCGATGTATTGGCTTTTATTTGATAGTCATACCAGCCCTTGCCGCCGGGGAGTTGCCCCAGACCAAAGCTCTCGGTGCGAGTTTCCGGCAAGTACTCGTTACTCAGGTAATCGCTCAGCTTCTGGTAAGCGGGGATGACCGTATTGGTAATAATGTCGCGGTACTGTTTACGAATAGCCTCGGCATCGGTGTCTGCAATGTCGTCTGGTAACTCAGCAACAGGTCGCCAGAAAATACTCTCGGTGACATCCTCTGTAATTTGAGCCTCAATTTGAGGAATGGCTTTTTCAATTAACACCCGGGGTTGAACAATATCCTGTTCAACGCCTTTTTTCATGTTCTCAATGGCCTGATCAAACAGTCTTGGGATTTTCTCCATGCGACTGGCCCAGGCACGATAATCTTCGGCTGTATCAAAAGGTTGTGCTGAAGTACCTGATGCCAGCATCGCAAGTTGTCCGGCTATATTATAAAACTGGTTAATAGGTATCAGGTGGTCAGGGTATTGAGCTCCCTCAATGGCTAACTCGCGGTTACGTTTAAAGATTTCGTAGCTGATTCTTTCAGCGCGTGGTAATTGCTCTGCGTTTATCTTCTTAACTTGCTCTAGATAGCGAGTTTCTAACTGGAGAGAGCTGGTCCGGTGACTTTCAGAATAAAAATTAGGTAACTGGTCATTGTAGCGGTCATCACCAATGTAAGTAGCTAATAAAGGGTTTAGCTGCAGTTGTTCATCAAAGTAGTTGTTATAAATCTCTTTTAACTGCTCTGTTTGAGACGTTTGTTTGATTGTACTCTTTTGTGATTCAGCGTTTTGTCCTGCTTGCTGGGGTTGGCCACAACCGGCCATAAGCAGCGACAATGAAATAGCGAGAGTGGTTTTCTTTATCATGTTAAATACCTGCTGATTACAAGCGATTCAGTGGAACCTTCAGATAAACAGTGCCGTTATCTTCTGCCGGTGGAAGCTGTCCGGCGCGAATGTTTACCTGAATTGACGGGATAATGAGTCGGGGCATATTTAGCGTCGCGTCGCGTTCTTCACGCCATTTCACAAACTGTTCTTCAGTGGCTTTGCCGCCGACATGAATGTTATTTTGCTTTTGATCCGCTATCGACGTTTTACATTGATGCTGACGTTCTTCCGGCGGGTAGTCGTGGCAAATATACACTTCGGTGGTGTCTTCCAGTTCAAATAATTTCTGAATAGAACGATAGAGGGTATTAGCACTGCCACCCGGAAAATCACATCGGGCAGTGCCAACATCGGGGTTAAAAAGTGTGTCGCCGACAAACACTTTGTTTTCATTAATTACGTAGGCGATATCTGCGGGTGTGTGTCCCGGTGTATGTATCACCCGAATTGTCATTGACCCAAGGTGAAAGGTTTCACCGTCTTGCAGAAGTTTGTCAAAATGCTCGCCGTTAGGGAGAAACTCTTTATCCAGGTTATAAACCTGCTTAAACGTTTTCTGTACTTCTGTAATGTGTTCACCAATAGCAATAGGTGCCTGAAGATGTTCTTTTAAATAAGGCGCCGAGCTTAAGTGATCAGCATGAGCGTGAGTTTCTAATAACCAAGCAACATTAAGCTTATTGTTTTTTACAAACTCGATAATACGGTTAGCACCTTCGGTATAGGTTTTCCCGGAGGCATAGTCAAAGTCGAGTACTGGATCAATAACAATGGCGTCTTTACTTTCTGAATCGTAAACTACATAGCTGAAAGTTTCGCTGTCGTTATCTAAAAACGCCTTAACCTGAATTTTCTCTACTTCTTCACTCATGGTTTTGACTCCACACGGTTGCGGCCTTCACTCTTGGCCTGGTACAGAGCTTTATCTGCAGCAACTAGTAAACTTGAATGGTCAGCATAGTCGTAGCTGCTGGCTACGCCAATACTAACGGTAATCTTCATATCTTCAACCAAGTCATCAAAGAGGGTTGTAGCAATGCGTTCGCGCATTCTCTCACTGGCTTCTCTGGCAATTTCCAGTTCAGAGTTGGTAATGAGAACCGCAAATTCTTCGCCACCCCAGCGGGCAACGTAGTCTATGTCGCGTATTTCATCATTTAAAATTTCGGCCAGACGAATAAGCACTTTATCACCGATAGTATGCAAATAGCGGTCATTAACCTCTTTAAAATAATCGACATCAATAATAACCAGGCTTAAATAGGTTCCGTCGCGGCGACAACGATTAAGTTCATGCTGCAACCGCTCATCAAAGGCTCGGCGGTTCCCCAGGTTAGTTAAGGGATCTTGTCGAGCCATGGTTTCCAGGTCGGCGGTTTTCTCTTTGACCATTTGTTCGAGTTGCAAACGGGTTCTGTTGTATTGATTAAGGCGCGCTCGAACGACAACCAGAACCAGCAGGGCAGTGATTAAAGAGGCAATAATCCAGAACCAGGGTTGCATCCAAAAATGAGCGGACTGCCGAAATGAAAAATAGTCGGGCTGACTCCACTGGCCTCCGGGGTATCTTGCCCTTACCTGAAAAACATAGTCTTTGGCCGGCAAAGTCGTGTATTCAACTGAATTGAATGAGTTTTTATCCACCCAGTCTTCGTCAAAACCTTCTAAGCGTACCTGATAATCAATGTGTTCAGCCATAAGGTAACCGGGAGCAACAAACTCAAATACAATACGATCAGTATCTGCGCTCAACTCTTCGCCAAAAATGACCGGTTCATTGTCTGCTTTTACCGATTCAATATTGACTTCCGGAGGGAGGTTACCAATTTCGGTGATGGTATTTGGATCGACGACCGAAATACCTTTGCTTGTCGCCAGCCAGATGCGTCCATCGGAACTTTCGAGAATTGAAGGGCCGCCCGTATTAATTTGAGCACTTTCAAGACCATCAACTTCGGTATAGCGCTGAAAGTCGAGTGTGTCTGCTTGCCCGTTTAAAACCTCTGTAAATGAGTCGTGTTCCACCATGATAGGCCCCCGGCTTGAACCAAGCCAAAGGTTCCCATCGCCGTCAAAAGCAACGGACATAAAATTATCGAAAGGAAGCCCTGTGTCACGATTAAAAATTTGCCAACTATTCTTATTGATATTGTGAACAATAAGTCCACGGTCGGTTGCAAGCCAGAGGTAGTCGCCCCGTTCCGTAATATGAAAAGCGAGTTGCGCATTATTAAGGTGAGTTAAGTCAATGGGGGTTATTTGATAATTAAAACCCTCTTCTTTGGCGACAATTTCTATTTGAGCGACACCGGCGCCGGAGCTGACCCAAAGTTTTTCGTTCTTATCCAAATACAGTGCCATGACAAAGTCATTAGACAGTACATCTTCTAAAGGGATATGCTGCGATACCCAAGTGCTTTGCGTATTTTGATACAAATGGGTGACGCCATTTGGTGTGGCTAGAAAAATTCCGAGTTGCTCATCGACTGCAATTTGCCGCACTTCATTTGATTGGAGCAAGCCATCACTAGTGAAATGTCTGGTAATGTTTTCCCCATCCCAGATATAAAGACCGTCGGTGTAACTGCCAATGTAGAGTTTTTGCTCATCGTCATAAGCCAGAGACAATACGGACAAATTGCTTAATAGGGTGTCTGCAGCCAGCGGAGAGATATCGAATTCATCAATAACAGATACTCCAACACTGGAGCCTACAATAATTGCGCCATCCTTATTTTCAGCTATTGCTCTGACGTAGTCTCCTGTAAGGCCATTTTTAGTCGTATAAGAGGCAAATAAGGAGTCTCTGAATTGCACTAGACCGCCGTGTGTTGCTACCCAAAAGCTGCCTTCTTTGTCTTGAATAATGTCGAGTACGTGGTTATTAGGTAAGCCCTGTTTAGTGCTAAGTCTTTCGATACCCGATTGATTTATTCTTAGCAGTCCATCCTGATAGGTTCCTAACCAAATTTGGTCGTCGGCAGTCTGGAAAATAGTGCTTATTCTGCTGTCAATTTCAGGTTTAAAAGGTTCAAACTCGGTATCATTAACCTGTTTATAAAGGCCTTTCTCTGTACCGACGAGTAAACGGTTATCGTTTAACTCGAATAAAGTGATGATAACGTCCTCTGGAATCGTTGTTATATCGATAAACTTCGATTTACCCGCCTTTTTAACCTGCAAACCTTTATTCGTTGCGGCCCATAGGTTTCCATCGGAATCAACAAAAGAGTCAAAAATGAACATGGAATCTAAACCATGTTCGGTGGTGAACTGAGCAATACGTTCATTATTTTTATAAACAAGTATGCCAAGCGTTGAGGTGGAGACCCAGAGATTACAGTTTCTATCAATGGCTAAATCGTTGACAAAAGGAGGAGCTGACTGAAGCGTTTGCCAGTGGCCATCATAAAAACGGGCAATACCGCCGCGGTTACCGGCAACATAAACGCTGCCATCGCAAGGGCTATAGGCTAAGGTGTACATACCTATATCGGGTAATCCGGTCTCGCGTAAATTATCATAGATGTCAAAACGACGGCCGTTAAAGCGGGTCGGCCCCTGCCAGGTAGCAAACCATAAATAGCCTTTATCATCTTGAATAATTTCGTTGATAGAGTTGTGAGGCAAACCATCGCGGGTTTCCCAGTGTCGAATCAAATAGTCGCTCAGTGGACGTATTTCATTTTCTGCACTATTTTCATCAACAAAAGCTGCCGCCACTGATACCTTCAGAGACAGAAACAGGGTAACCAGCAGTAAGGAAAATTGATACTTCATAGGTCTTCAATTATTGAACAGCATTTTTGAATGGTATGTTGTCCCTGACTGGGTTGCAATAACTCAAAAGGACTACAATCTAAAAAATGAATTGATGAGTACTTTAGTGTGATAAATCAAATGAAAGGAGCAACAAATGACCAAAGCCTATGCCGCACAATCGGAAACTTCTGAGTTAGCGCCTCACCCAATAGAACGTCGTGAGTTGCGTAGCGACGATGTTGCTATTGATATCACTTACTGTGGCGTATGCCATACCGATATTCATTATGCAGAGAACGACTGGGGTGGAACCATTTACCCGGTTGTGCCGGGGCACGAGATTATCGGCAAAGTCACGGCTGTCGGTGACAACGTGAAGGGGTTTAAAGTAGGAGACTCGGTTGGAGTTGGCTGCATGGTCGATTCCTGTCGCGAGTGCTCTTCATGTGAGCAGGGGCTGGAGCAGTACTGTCTGAATGGAATGGTTCCAACCTACAACGGTGAAGATCTACATGATAAAAGCGTAACTTACGGCGGCTACTCAGAAAAAATAGTGGTCAGTGACCGTTTTGTTGTGCGAGTGCCGGAAAAACTCGACCCAGCAAAAGCGGCACCGTTATTGTGTGCGGGCATTACCACTTACTCTCCACTGCGTCACTTTGGTGTAAAAGAAGGGCATAAAGTGGGCGTTATTGGCATGGGTGGCCTGGGTCACATGGGCGTCAAGTTCGCCAAAGCCATGGGTGCCGAAGTCACTATCTTCACCCGTTCGGAAAGCAAAGTTGCTGAAGCAAAACGGCAGGGCGCAGACAATGTCATCATCTCAACCGACGATGAGCAAATGGAAGCGGCCGCTGAGACTTTTGATTTCTTGTTGGATACCGTACCGGTGCAACATGATTTAAACCCTTATATTAACTGTCTTAAAGTTGATGGCACTCATATTCTGGTCGGTTTACTGGAACCTGTAGACCCAGCGTTGCAAGCCGGAGCTCTGGTCATGAAACGCCGGGTGTTGGCAGGATCTTTAATTGGCGGTATTCCTGAAACTCAGGAGATGCTGGATTTTTGTGCGGAGCACAACATTCACTGTGACGTGGAAATGCTTGATATCCAGAATATTAATGAAGCCTTTGTGCGGATGAAAAAAGGTGATGTTAAATACCGTTTCGTTATTGATATGGACACGTTAAAACAGTCTTAAATCGCAAATGAATTGACCACGCTTTATTGGGCGTGGTCTAATTCAGGCCGAGAAGAGGTGCGTACATCAGGGACTTTTGAGCTTAGGCCGCCAAAGCCAGAGTTAAGTCGAAAGAGAGGGGATGTCACGCCGAGGTAATATTGTCATTTTGGCGCAATGTTGCCGGTTGCAGGGTTTGAACACCCGCAACTGTCACCTTTAAGGTGGAGAGCTTCTGGTGTTTGCATCCCCTTTAGTGGCTAAATCCAGCTACTGTTATTTTTTTTCTGCAAAGCCTAAGTTCTCCGAACACTTTTGTTGTCTTGTTCGGGAGAAAACTGTGACTTTTACCGTTGCAAAGTTCGGAGGTACAAGCGTCGCTGATTACGCTTCAATGCTCCGTTGTGCTGAAATTATTCAAAGTAATTCATCTATCCGTCTGGTAGTTGTTAGTGCCTGTGCGGGTGTGACTAATCGATTAGTCGCGATAGCAGACCTGCAGGGAAGGCAGATAGAAAAGCTATTAAATGAGATATACGAGATTCATTTCGCTATTCAGGAAAGGCTCAAAAATGCCAGCCAGGTGCAAAAATCATTAGAGCAACTGCACCATAAACTCGCGCTTCATTGCCAAAAAACTACAGAAGACCAAGCTTCATGGCGAGATGAGTTGCTGAGCTTCGGTGAACGATGCTCCAGTCTGCTATTTTCCTCATTACTTGTTGAGCAGGGGCTGTGTTCCAGTACTCTTGATGCTCGGCAGCTACTTAAAACCAACAGTGATTTTGGTCGTGCTCAGCCAGATGAAGTGACTACAAAATCTCATTGTCTGGAGCAGAAACAAAAGCTTGAGTCCGGATGTGTGCGGGTAACTCAGGGATTTATTGGTTCTGATGAAAATAACCAGACAACGACTCTGGGCCGCGGCGGAAGTGACTACAGTGCGGCGCTTTTAGCGGCAGGCTTTAATGCAACGGATTTACAAATTTGGACCGATGTTGCCGGCATTTATACTACCGATCCCCGAATCTGCCCCAGTGCACGTGCTATAGCGGAAATGAGCTTTTCTGAAGCAGCGGAGCTGGCCACCTTTGGGGCAAAAATATTGCACCCATCAAGCCTGGCTCCGGCAATAAAAAACGACATTCGCGTATTTATCGGTAACAGTCAGGATGCGCTTTCTGGTGGGACCTATATTTCTGCCAGTCCGACAAGCCGGCCCGATGTTCGCGCTATTGCGCTGCGCCGTGACCAGACTTTAGTGACTGTTCATAGCCTGAATATGTTGCATGCAAGCGGCTTCCTCGCCAGGCTTTTTGAAATACTGGCTCGGTATAACGTGAGTGTTGATTTGGTTACCACCTCAGAAGTTAGCATTGCGTTAACTCTGGATGAAGGCGGCAGTGCAGCGAATGGGCAGGCTTTATTACCGGCAGCAGCCCTGGAAGAACTGGAGCAATTTTGTCGGGTTGAAGTGGAAACAGGTCTATCTCTTGTTGCTATTATTGGTAACGGCATTGGGCGAGATGCACACATTAGTCAGCTGACTTTTAATACCGTTAATGATTATGCAGTGAGGCTAATATGTCAGGGAGCCAGCGAACATAACTTATGCTTTCTTGTCGCAGACAATGAAGGCGAGAATGTGATTCGCACTTTGCACGACAGAATATTGCGTTAATAATGTGTAAATAATTGTCTATTTATTGTAAATATAAACTACAGTTAAAGAGATTCTGGCAACCAAATTCAGGTGATTATTATGAAACAACTGACATCGAAAACTCTGGCAATTACATCGGCTCTTTCCGTCGCTTCAGCAATGAGTATAGGGGCTGCTCAGGCAAATCCCTTTGAAGCCACCGAACTGTCGTCTGGCTACGAAATGTCTCAACCACAGGAAATGAAGTGCGGCGAAGGCAAATGTGGCGAAGAGAAGAAAGAAAAATCTGAAGAGATGAAAGATAAAAGAGATATGAAAGACAAAGCTAAGGAAGGCAAGTGTGGAGAAGGCAAATGCGGCGAAGGAAAGCGTGGTGACGAAATGAAACATGAAAAGTCTGAGAAAAAAGGTGAAAAGTCAGAAGAAGGTAAATGTGGCGCCTAATCGCTTAATGTTACTTTCGTTCTAAGGACGAAACTGACTATAATGCTCGCTTTCTATTTGAGCAGAATGAAGGCGAGCATTTTTAATGGATTTCTTACAATCGATCATCCTGGGCATTATCCAGGGAATAACCGAGTTTCTTCCAATATCCAGCTCTGCTCACTTAATTTTAATGCCTATACTTACCGGCTGGGACGATCAGGGTGTAGGCTTTGATCTTGCTGTTCATGTCGGTACTTTACTCGCCGTAATTCTGTATTTTCGCAAAGATGTCAGTGAACTCTTTATTGACGGACTTCGTTCTATTGCGGCACGCCAGCATGTTGGACAAAGCCGATTAGGTTGGGCTGTTGTTGTCGGAACTATACCTGCCTGCATTGCCGGAATACTGTTACTGGATTACATAGACACAGCGCTAAGGGCTGTAGGAGTTATCATAACCACTACGGTTGTGTTTGCTGTACTTTTGGCTGCTGCAGATAGATTCGCCCGGGGCAGCAGAACTTTGCAGGATATTGGTTTCAAAGACGCTATTATTGTTGGTCTTGCTCAGGCTGTAGCGCTTATTCCGGGAACCTCTCGCTCTGGAGCAACCATAACCGCCGGGTTGTTTTTAGGTCTAAATCGGGAATCAGCTTCAAAGTTTTCATTTTTTATGGCCATTCCAATTACGGCGGCAGCGGCTTTGGTAAAGTTATTAACCATAGCTTCAGAGTCTATAGCCGTAGATTGGTTAGGTTTTTTAGTTGGCGGTATTGTATCTTTTTTAACCGCGATTACGGCTATTCACTTTTTCCTTAAGTGGCTTAATGCGTTTGGTATGTGGCCTTATGTTATCTACCGGCTGGTGCTGGCGGTTGTGTTGTATTTTCTATTTTTCTGAGTCGATAATTTATGTACGAAAACCTCAAAAAGCAGTTATTTCAGCTTAAAAGTAACAAAGCTTTTGAAGCGTTGGTGGTTGCCGTTATCATTATTTCGGCATTAGAGATTGGCGCGAAAACCTATGAGTTACCTGCTTTTGCTAATAGCCTGACGTACGGTTTAGATCTCTTTATCACGCTGTTCTTCTTAATTGAGATTAGCATTCGCTTCATCGCTGAAGACAATAAGAAAGCTTTTTTCAAAGACGGTTGGAATGTGTTTGATACTCTGGTTGTAATCATGAGTCTCATACCTATAAATGATTCTGAACTGGCTCTGCTGGCGCGGTTGGTTCGGATATTTCGGGTACTGAGGATGATATCAATTATTCCGGAGCTGCGAACCTTAATAAACTCCTTGCTCAAAGCGCTTCCGCAGATGGGATATGTCGTCCTGCTGATGTTTATTATCTTTTATATCTATGCGGCTGTTGGCAGTTACTTATTCGCCGATATTAATCCGTTTCTATGGGACAACATTGCCACTTCAATGCTCACGCTGTTCAGGGTGATGACTTTTGAGGACTGGACTGACATTCAGTACGAAACCATGGAAGTGTATGGCTGGAGCTGGATTTACTATATGACATTTATTTTCCTGACGGCTTTTGCGTTCTTGAATATGGTTATTGGTATTGTGATTAACGTCATGGATAAAGAGAGCCGGAAAATTGAACTTACTGAGGACGGCTTGGGTGAGGGCTTCGTGGACAAAGAACCTACTATAAGCGATCTGCAACAGGAAATTGGCGAATTAAAACAACTGATAGTGGCTCAGCAAGATGTCGAAAGAAAGTAAAAGCCTATACAGCGCAAAACTTCTTATTAACGATATTCCTGTTACGGTTAAAAGTAAGCGCATAAAAAATATGTATTTAAGGGTGCGTGCGCCCTCAGGCGATGTTGAAGTCTCAGCTCCTAAGCAGTGCTCGCTAAATGAAATTGAACGCTGGCTGTTTGAACGTCACGATTGGCTGATAAAGCAACGTGAAAGAGTTGCTATGCAGCCAAGTCCACCAGAACTTCAGTTTGTATCAGGAGAGGAACACAAGCTTTGGGGTAAAAGTCACACACTGGATGTTGCAGTTAAAAAACGCGGAGCCTCAGTGAAATGTGAGGGTGAGCAGTTACAACTGGTTTCTCTGCCACATTACAATGCGGATCAACGTAAAAAGATTATGGATCGCTGGTATCGTGAACAAATTACCCGGGAAGTTGAAGCTTTACTGGATATCTGGCAACCGCGAATGGGAGCATACAGCAACAGCTTTGGTATAAGAGCAATGAAAACTCGTTGGGGTAGCTGCAACATACGCAGCAAAAAGATATGGTTAAATTTAGAACTGGTTAAAAAGCCAGTCGAGTGCCTGGAATACGTGCTAGTTCACGAACTTACACACCTCTTTGAGCGTTATCACAACGCGCGCTTCTACGCCTTGATGGATGAATTTCTCCCGGACTGGCGTGAACGAAAGAAGCTGACCAACCAGTTTATCTAAGCTCTTCACCTATTTGATAGTTATGAACCATTGCAGGTGTCTTAGCCGTACTGTGAAGGGATAGATGAGCGTGGTGCAAAAGCTCTAATTAAAAAATAGGAGATTAGCGGTGCAATATTTACATACGATGGTACGTGTACATGATTTGGAACAATCTTTAAATTTCTATTGTGATTTACTCGGCTTGCAGGAAGTCAGCCGCAAGGACGTGGAAAAAGGGCGTTTCACCCTGGTTTTTTTAGCAGCACCAGACGATATTGAAAGAGCGAAGAAATATCAGGCTCCCATGCTGGAACTTACCTATAACTGGGATCCGCAAACTTACCGCGGTGGTCGTAACTTTGGCCATTTAGCCTTTCGGGTTGAGAATATTTACGAGCTTTGCCAAAAGCTGATGGATAACGGTGTCATTATCAACCGGCCGCCGCGAGACGGTCATATGGCATTTGTGCGTTCACCGGACAATATCTCCATTGAGCTATTACAGAAGGGTGATAGCTTGCCGCCGGAAGAGCCGTGGACATCCATGGAAAACATTGGCGAATGGTAATTAAAGGGCAGATCCTCTATAATCTGCGCCACAAAACTATGTAAGTAAATGAAGCAATTTTTACTTTGGTCCAATAAATAGGAATGACTATGTCGACTGATAAAGCAAAGATTATTTATACTGAAACGGACGAGGCCCCGCGCCTTGCTACCTATTCGTTTCTGCCTTTTATTGAAGCATTTACTAAAGCTGCAGGTGTTTCAGTTGAGACTCGTGATATTTCTTTGGCTGGTCGTATTATTTCGCAGTTTCCGGAGTACCTGACCGAAGAACAACGTCAGTCAGATGCTTTAGCTGAACTGGGCGAAATGGCGAAAACCGCAGAAGCCAATATTATTAAGCTGCCAAACATCAGCGCGTCTATTCCGCAAATGACAGCCTGCATTAAAGAACTGCAAAAACAGGGCTACAAACTGCCGGATTATCCGTTTGACCCGCAAACCGATGAAGAGACAGACGTTCGCTCACGTTACGATAAAGTGAAAGGCAGTGCGGTTAACCCGGTACTACGTGAAGGTAACTCTGATCGTCGCGCACCAAGCGCTGTAAAAAATTACGCGAAGAAGCACCCGCACCGTATGGGTGAGTGGTCTAAGGACTCCAAATCGCACGTTGCTCACATGAATGAAGGTGATTTCTACGGTAGCGAAAAGTCTGTGACGTCTGCCAGCGAAGATACCTTCAAGATTGTTTTTGAAAGTAATGGTGAGCAAAAAGTACTGAAAGAATCTGTACCAGTATTGGCTGGTGAAGTAGTTGACGCGGCGACTATGAGCAAAAAGCAACTACAGGCCTTCTTTGAAAAAGAAACGGTAGCGGCAAAAGAGCAGGGCGTATTGCTGTCATTGCATTTGAAAGCCACCATGATGAAAGTTTCTGATCCAATCATGTTTGGTCATGCGGTACGTGTTTTTTATAAAGATGTTTTAGAAAAACACGCCGATTTAATGAAAGAGATTGAGTTTGACCCAAGCAACGGTATTGGTGACCTTTATGGCAAGCTGGACAAACTGACAGCAGAGCAGCGCGATGCTATTGAAGCAGACATGAACGCGGTTTACGCTAAGCAGCCTGAACTGGCTATGGTCAACTCGCATAAAGGCATCACTAACCTGCACGTTCCAAGCGACATTATTATCGACGCATCTATGCCGGCGATGATCCGTGACTCTGGTAAAATGTGGGATACCAAGGATAGCCAGCAAGACGCAAAAGCAATGATCCCGGATCGTAGCTACGCTGGCGTTTATCAGGAAACCATCGACTTCTGTCGTGAAAACGGTGCCTTTGATCCGGCAACTATGGGCACAGTGCCTAACGTTGGCTTAATGGCGCAAAAAGCAGAAGAGTATGGTTCGCACGATAAGACCTTTGAAATTCCAGCCGACGGAGTCGTGAAAGTTTTCAATAAAGCCGGTGATGTCGTTTTCGAACACAAAGTAGAAGAAGGTGATATCTGGCGCATGTGTCAGGTGAAAGACGCACCTATCCGCGACTGGGTTAAGCTGGCGGTTAACCGTTCACGCTTAAGCGGTATGCCGGCGGTATTCTGGTTAGACAGCAACCGTGCTCACGATGCTCAATTGATTAAGAAAGTGGAAGAGTACTTAAAAGAGCACGACACTGACGGTCTGGACATTCAGATTATGGCACCGGTTGAAGCGACTCGCCACACGTTACAGCGTGTGAAAGAAGGCAAAGACACCATTTCTGTTACCGGTAACGTATTGCGTGACTACCTGACTGACTTGTTCCCAATTCTGGAACTGGGCACCTCAGCGAAAATGCTGTCAATTGTTCCGTTAATGAACGGCGGTGGTTTGTTTGAAACCGGTGCCGGCGGTTCAGCGCCTAAACACGTACAGCAGTTTGTTGAAGAGAACCACTTACGCTGGGACTCTTTAGGTGAATTTTTGGCGTTAGCAGCTTCTCTAGAGCACTTAAGCCGTACTTTTGATAACAAACGTGCTTTAGTGTTGGCCGACAGCTTAGATCTGGCAACAGCTAAGTTCCTGGAAGAAAACAAATCACCATCGCGTAAAGTTGGCGAAATTGATAACCGTGGTTCACACTTCTACCTGGCTATGTACTGGGCAGAAGCACTGGCTAACCAGAACGAAGATGCCGAGCTGAAAGAACGTTTCAGTAAGTTGTTTGAAAAACTGTCTGGTAACGAGCAGGCGATTATCAATGAGCTGAACGAAATTCAGGGCGTTAAAGTGGACATTGGTGGTTACTATCAGCCAAACACAGATAAAGTATCTGCAGCAATGCGTCCATGTTCAGTACTAAATGAAACACTTAGCAGCTTATAATTTACATAGTGTAAGCTAAGCTCTAACTATAAGAAGCAGGCTGCGGCCTGCTTTTTTTATATCTGTATTTTTTGTCTGTACATTAGTACATTCTGAAACAAGGTTTTTATTAACAAAGGTCTGGAGTAACGATTTTGGCAACTGGCAACTACCTAATTAATTTATACGAACGCTGCTTAAAACTGCCTTTTGGGCGTAAGATTTTCTCTGCAATGTTTGCCCGAAAAGCTCCTTACTTTAAAACAATTAAGCCGCTTATTACCGAATTAAAACCGAACTTCTGCCAGCTGACGTTTAAGAAGCGAAAGGCTGTACAGAACCACATTGGCACTGTGCACGCTATTGCTGTGTGCAACGGCATGGAAATGGCGATGGGGGCATTAGCCGAGGCGTCGATTCCTAAACATCTGCGTTGGTTACCGAAAGGCATGAATGTGCAGTATCTGGCGAAAACTGACAGCGATGTGACCATAGAAGCAGTCAGCTCAGAGTCAACCTGGCAACCGGGCGATCAGCCTATATCCGTAGAAGCCAAGCGTAGCGACGGCACGGTTGTAGCCGCCGGGCACATTACTATTTATGTTTCAGAAAAGCCTAATCGATAAGATGAAAGGACTGTTGTCTGCCGTTTAAGTAGCTAACTCCGTCACCATCAAAAAATGCATCCTCTTCCAGCATGATGGTGACGGCTTTATCCTTGAATGTGGTTTTGTTATTTAGTTCTATAGAATAAGCCGTATTAGAAAATAACGGGTATTCTCCTCCACCTGGTATTGCGTGCTGTTTGTCCCACATACCAATGGTTGGCCCTGATCCATGGCCGTAATAACCAATAGGGTGAGTATAAATCATGGGCTCCAGACCTTCGCTTCTCGCTTCTTCTAATGCGGCGAGCAAAATGTCATTGCCTGAACGTGTCTTTTCAAACTGTTTGGTCAAAATATCCTGTAGCTGATTAGCATTGATTAGTGCTTGTTTTAGGGCTTCAGGAGCGTCTGACTCACCTTCTTTTAAAACATAGGCATGTTGCTGAGTATCGGTATTTAAGCGCAGGTAGGTAATGCCAAAGTCCACGTGCAATAAGTCGCCCGGTTGTATGACGATTCCGGTTGAACGCGGATGCCCGGGTTGAGGGTCATCGATACGCTGCACACTCACGGAAGGATGGAACCAAACGGGCAGGTTCTCTTGTGCAGCACGCTCACGGAACCACCATTGAAGGTCTTCTGTGGTGGTCTCACCAACCGAGATTACTTTGTTTGAAAACCCCTCGGCGATAATCTGGTGCGCAAGCTTAACGGCATTACGATAATAGGGCAGTTCTGCTTCTATCCGTTTTTCAAGCCAGGAGACGGCGAGCGGTTCAGCACTGACAATTTTATTTTTTAAATTGTCGGGTAAAGCGGCCATGAAAAGCTCTTTATCCGTTGCTGTAATCCCGTCGGCCTGAGCGAAGTCTTTCGATTGATTAATTGCAATAGAACCGGGGTTACGCTCGGTAATGACTTCCGTCAGGCGTTGCCATTGATTAGGTTGTTGCTCTGGGTTCCAGGCGCTTTTAAACACCTCACCAACGTTATAACGAGCTATTGCTAAGGTTTCCAGATTCTCACCATTGCCCGGGTTATGGATAACTAAGATGGTTCTTCGTCTTGCAGATAACCAGTCGCTGGGCAGAAAGGTTTTAAGAATTGGATCTTCGTTGTACTCGCGACTTATTAATACCCACATATCAATGTCAGCTTGTCGCATCAGATCCGGAAGCAGTTGCTGCACACGTTGCTGAAGAAGGTCATCAACAACTGCTGCACGTTGTTTAAGAGGTAGGGGGCTTATATTTTTTGCAAGCACGTTAGCGGAAAAGATAGTGCTGCAAGTTAGGCTGGTCAGGAGGATGATTTGTTTTAGCATAAGTGCTACCGATATTAAAAAAGGGACCCGAAGGTCCCTTTCTAGCAGTTTTTCACAAAGAAGTGAATTATGGTTTTCCGACAGGCTCGTTAGCGTCGATGACGGCACCCGGGTGCTCGTCTTCACCATCGTCCGGAGCCAGTTTCTCCCATTTACGAGTAAACAGAGCCAGCACGAACACAACCGCACCAACGCTGATACCAAATAAGAAAATGGTCCAGTAAAGCTCAGGCATGGCCTGTGGGTCGTCTGGGTTAAGACCACCCGCGATTCGGCCTGCAACAACGTTACCGATTGAGTAGGTCAATACGAAGATACCCATCATTTGGCCTGCCATACGTTTTGGCGACAATTTACTGACCGCACTTAGTGCGACCGGGCTTAAGCAAAGCTCACCTACAGTATGGATAAAGTAAACCGCAACTAACCAGTATGGAGCTACTTTCATGCCACTTGCCGCTGCTTGCGACGCAAAGAACATGACAATAAAACCTGTTGCCATAATGATAAGACCAATCGCACTTTTGAAGCCATAGGATGGATTAATCATGCGCTTGCTAAGATTAATCCAAAGTGCTGCGAAGAAGGGTGACAAGGCAACCAAAAAGAAAGAGTTTAGTGACTGAAACCAGGTAGTTGGAATTTGAAAGTCGCCAACCATACGGTCAGTTAGGTCTCGCGCAAACAAGTTGAATGAAGAACCTGCTTGTTCGAAGCCTGCCCAGAACATGGTTGAGGCAATACAGACTAAGAATAAGGCGCCCAGCCGTTTCATTTCATCCCGGGTTAACTTACCGAAAAGGAAAACCGATAGGTAAAATAGGAAAAAGATGACGGTGAAGATAATGGAAACGCTTTCAGCAGCAGCGACCGGATTAATACTGACATCGCCATTTAGCGCCAGAAAAGTGTAAACAGCCAAACTTGCCAGTAAAAGCCAGATGATTCCCCAACTGCGCTTTGCCGCTTTCGGGCCTAAAGGCTTCGGTGGTTTTTCACCAACGCCCTTCAGTTTAGGTAGAGTCAGTCTGTACTGAATAAGACCAAATGCCATACCAACAGCCGCTGCGCCGAAGCCCCAGTGGTAACCAGCATTTTCCATAAGATAACCAGTAACGATGTAACCGATGATCGAACCGATGTTAATACCCATATAATAAAGGGTATAACCACCGTCGCGACGGTCATCGTCGGAGCTATATAACTGGCCAACCATGGCGGTGATGTTTGGCTTTAATAAACCTGTGCCAAGTACCACCAAAATCATACCAATGAAGAAACCAGCCTTACTTGGTATGGCCAATACAATGTGGCCAAGCATAATAATGATGCCGCCGTACCAGGTGGCGCGCTGTCCGCCTAATAATCGGTCAGCTATCCAACCGCCAGGTAGACCCATAAAGTATACGGCACCGGTGTACAAACCGTAGATGGCTGTTGCAGAGGCGACGGTGAATGCTATACCGCCTTCTTGTAAGCTTGCGGTCATAAAAAGAACCAGCAATGCGCGCATACCGTAGTAACTCATGCGCTCCCACATTTCGGTAAAAAACAGGGTTTGTAAGCCCCCTGGTTGTCCGAAAAAACTTGCGTCTTTGTCGACTATTTTTGTTGGATCCATTGTTATTATCCGTTTAGTTATTGAAACTTTGGTCCTGTTCGACTTTGGTATAAGTCAAAAAAAGTGGCGTTACTTTACTAGCGACCGCTGTGAAATAAAACCGAAAACGATGAAATACTCAATTTTTAGGATGTTTATCTCCCGGTATACCCTTGCGCAACTCCACTGGTTTCGGCTTTTTGCGGTTAGATCGTATTTTAAGATTGAGCATTTCAACTGCAAGAGAGAACGCCATAGCGAAATAGACATAGCCTTTAGGTACGTGAAAGCCGAATCCTTCGCCAACTAAGGTCATGCCTATTAAAATTAAAAAGCTAAGAGCCAACATTTTAATGGTCGGGTGTTTGTCGACAAAATCGCTGACCGACTTTGCTGCCACCAACATGACACCTACCGAAATAATTACGGCAATGACCATAACACTTAACTGTTCAGCCAGGCCAACAGCTGTAATGACTGAATCCAGCGAAAAAACAACGTCCAGAATGGCTATCTGTATAAGAATGCCGATAAAAGAAGCGGCGACAGGGGATTTTTCTGTTTGCGAATCACCTTCCAGTGCATGGTGAATTTCTAAAGTGCTTTTGCCAAGAAGAAATAAACCACCTAACAGCAAGATTAGATCGCGCCCTGAAATTTCCTCTGCAAAGATACTGAATAGCGGATCGGTAAGAGTCATTACCCAGGTTAGGGAAAAGAGCAGGAGTAACCGCGTGCCCATGGCCAGACCTAAGCCTATGGTGCGGGCTTTGTCTCGTTGATGCTCAGGTAGGCGCCCAACTAAAATGGAAATAAAAATGATGTTATCAATACCCAGAACAATTTCTAACGCGGTTAAGGTTGCCAGCGCAATCCAGGCTTCTGGCATGGTAATCCATTCGAACATGTTGATCTCTGTAGTCCTGATAAAGTGATAGTTGCTATATTGAAAGGTATTAGTGATAAAAACAATCGATTTTAGATTGTCGACAATTTAATTTAGTTCGCCTTGCAAATATCGGTTTTTTCGTGGAAAATAGCTAAATCAATAATTACTGTCGACAATTAATGCAAATAGTCAGCCCTTTAGAACGTTCCGCCATTACTTCATCAGATCGCGTTTTGTTTGAAATACAGCGCGCTATTGTCGAAGGAGATATTGCGGCGGGTTGCAAAATTAGCGAACCGGAGCTTGCCCGGCGTTTCAATGTCAGCAGAGCGCCATTGCGTGAAGCTTTAGCCAGACTTGAGCGTTGCCATCTTATTGAACGAATTCCGAATGCGGGTGCCAGAGTGGTTACCCTGTCTCTGGAAGGATTAATTTCGTTATATCAAATACGGGAAGAGCTTGAAGGTCTGGCCTGTCGTTTAGCGGCAGAGCAAATGCCCGACAATGAAATTGACGAGTTAAGGCAGCTTTTAGATAAGCATCTGCAAACTCAGCGGGTTCGTGAAGGTGAGAGTTACTATCAGGAAGCCGGTGATTTAGATTTTCATTATCGCATTATACTCGGCAGTAAAAATCAGTATTTAATTAATATGCTTTGCGACGAACTCTACTATCTTGTCCGTATGTATCGAGTACAGATGGGTATGAATGGCCCGAGAGTTTCGCGCGCCTTCGATGAACATAAAGCCATTATTAATGCTATTGCTAATCGCGATGGTGAATTGGCCGATCTGCTAATGCGCCGCCATATTGGCGCGTCTCGTAAAAACATTGAATTACGGTTACAAACAGAAAAGGAAACATCATGACTCATATGACAAGCCCGGGTGCTAAGTTGCGCCAAGCTATTGCCGACGAAAATCCTTTACAGATTGTTGGCACCATTAACGCCTATACAGCAATGATGGCAGAAAAGGTTGGGCACAAAGCGCTATACCTGTCTGGTGCTGGGGTAGCGAATGCGTCTTTCGGTTTACCTGACTTAGGCATGACCTCGTTAAATGATGTTTGTGAAGACATTCGCCGTATTACTGCAGCAACCGATCTCCCTCTGTTAGTTGATGCTGACACAGGCTGGGGCGGCGCTTTTAATATTGCCCGTACCGTTCAGGAAATGACACGTGCCGGTGCAGCCGGAATGCACATTGAAGATCAGGTGGCTCAAAAGCGCTGTGGCCACCGCCCAAATAAAGAAATTGTGACGCAAGAAGAGATGGTTGACCGAGTGAAAGCAGCCGTAGATGCACGTATTGACGACCAGTTCCTTATTATGGCGCGTACTGATGCACTACAACAACAAGGTCTGGAGGCCGCTATTGAACGTGCACAGGCTTGTGTGGATGCCGGCGCTGATGCCATTTTTGCAGAAGCTGTTCATACGCTTGATCAATATAAAGCCTTCACCGAAGCCTTGAATGTACCGGTTCTGGCCAATATCACTGAATTTGGCGCTACGCCATTGTTTAATAAACAGGAATTAGCTGACGTTGGGGTGGAAATTGTTCTTTACCCTTTAAGTGCTTTCCGGGCAATGAACAAAGCCGCACTTAACGTCTACAATAGTATTTTAGAGAACGGCGATCAGAAAGCCGTCATTGATGACATGCAGACTCGCGCAGAGTTGTATGACTTTTTGAACTATCACGATTTTGAAGAAAAACTCGATCAATTATTTAAAAAGTAGCCTGACATTTATGTCAGGTGAGATATCGTTCCTGACGTAAACGTCAGGCTACGAGCGATGGCAGATATCAAATACAAAAATTAAGAAGGGAACAACATTATGGCAGAGAAGAAACTAAGTGGCGCAGGTTTGCGCGGACAGTCAGCCGGCGAGACGGCACTATGTACTGTTGGTAAAAGCGGTTCAGGTTTAACCTACCGTGGCTATGACATTTCTGAACTGGCGGAAAAAGTCAGTTTTGAAGAAGTGGCTTACCTTTTAGCGAAAGGCGAGTTGCCGAATAAGCAACAGCTAACAGACTACAAAAAGCGCTTGAAGTCACTGCGTACTTTACCTCAGGAAGTTAAAGACGTACTTGAGCGTATTCCAAAATCAGCGCATCCAATGGATGTTATGCGTACCGGTTGTTCTATGCTGGGTAACCTGGAAACGGAAGAAAGCTTTGATGAAGCTGACGATCACATCGAACGTCTGCTGGCGACTTTCCCGGGTATCGTACTGTACTGGTACCGCTATACTCACGACGGCGTGCGTATTGATACCGATTCTGAAGAAGAGTCTATCGGTGCACACTTCCTGCGCTTGTTACACGACAAAGCACCTTCAGAGCTGCACGCAGCAGTAATGAACACTTCGTTAATTCTGTATGCTGAGCATGAGTTTAACGCATCAACCTTTACGGCTCGTGTTTGTGCTTCAACCTTGTCAGATATTCACTCTTGTGTGACCGGTGCCATTGGTTCATTACGCGGGCCACTTCATGGTGGTGCAAACGAAGCGGCAATGGAGCTGATTGAGGGCATGAAAGACGCTGACGATGCCGAGCAGAAACTGAAAGGCATGCTGGAACGCAAAGAGAAAATCATGGGTTTTGGTCATGCCATTTACCGTGATTTTGATCCGCGTAACGACGTGATTAAAGCCTGGTCTAAGAAGCTATCTGAAGAAGTGGGTGATAGCCGCTTGTACGACGTGTCTGTGCGTTGTGAAAAAGTCATGTGGGACGAGAAGAAATTGTTCCCGAATGCGGATTTCTTCCATGCATCGGCTTATCACTACATGGGTATTCCAACCAAATTGTTTACACCAATCTTTGTTATGTCGCGTGTGACCGGCTGGACCGCTCATGTGAAAGAGCAGCGTGCAAACAACCGTATTATCCGCCCAAGTGCCGATTATACAGGCCCAGAGCCGCGTAAAGTTCCGGCTTTAGAAGAGCGTTAATCTGTTCTTCGACTGATAAATAGTACAGGAGCAGTCATCTACTGCTCCTTTTTTCGTTTAACCATGACGATAAGTGGTAACTCATGACTTCATACCGTAAAAAACTCGCTGGTACTACGCTCGAGTACTTTGATACTCAAGCCGCTGTAGATGCGATTGAACCGGGTGCCTATGCGCGCCTGCCTTATACTTCCCGTGTATTAGCTGAAAACTTAGTCCGTCGCTGCCCGGCGGATATTCTGACGCAATCGTTAGAACAGTTGATTTACCGCAAAAAAGAACACGATTTCCCATGGTTCCCGGCACGCGTTGTCTGTCATGATATTTTAGGTCAGACAGCCTTAGTGGATTTAGCCGGATTGCGTGACGCCATTGCTGAAAAAGGCGGGGACCCCGCCAAAGTGAACCCTGTGGTACCAACCCAGTTGATTGTTGATCATTCACTGGCCGTTGAGCATGCAGGTTTTGATAAAGACGCTTTTGAAAAAAACCGGGCTATTGAAGACCGTCGTAACGATGACCGTTTTCACTTTATTAACTGGACCAAAACGGCGTTTAAAAACGTTGATGTCATTCCTCCCGGCAACGGCATTATGCACCAGATCAACCTGGAGAAAATGTCCCCGGTAGTTCAGGTACGCGACAATGTCGCTTTTGTCGATACCTGTGTAGGTACTGACAGCCATACGCCAATGGTTGATGCCTTAGGTGTTATCTCTGTCGGTGTTGGTGGCCTGGAAGCGGAAAGCGTTATGCTGGGGCGTGCATCTTATATGCGCTTGCCTGACATTATTGGCGTTGAGCTGAGCGGTAAACTGCAACCGGGTATTACCAGCACGGATTTAGTGTTGGAAATGACCGAGTTCTTGCGTAAAGAGCGTGTCGTTGGCGCCTACCTGGAGTTTTACGGCGAAGGTGCAGAAGCCCTAACCGTTGGCGACCGTGCAACCATTTCTAATATGACACCGGAATACGGCGCGACTGCGGCCATGTTCTATATTGATGATCAAACTATTGATTACCTGAAACTGACCGGTCGTGACGACGATCAGGTTGAACTGGTTGAGCACTTTGCTAAAGAAACCGGATTGTGGGCCGACAGCTTAAAGTCTGCCGAATATGGCCGAGTACTTAAGTTCGATTTATCCAAAGTGAAGCGTAACCTGGCCGGGCCATCGAATCCGCACTCTCTGCTACCGGCATCGGAACTGTCGGAGCGTGGTGTTGCGAAGCACATTGAGAACCCGGAAGAAGGCAAAATGCCTGACGGAGCGGTGATTATCGCAGCCATTACCAGTTGTACCAATACCAGTAACCCACGCAATATGATTGCGGCTGGCCTCATTGCCCGTAACGCGAACAAGTTGGGGTTAACCCGTAAGCCATGGGTGAAATCATCGCTGGCACCGGGATCTAAGACGGTCAAAATGTATCTGGAAGAAGCTGAATTGTTGCCTGAGTTGGAAGATTTAGGCTTTGGCGTGGTGGCGTTTGCCTGTACCACCTGTAACGGCATGAGTGGTTCTTTAGATCCGAAGATACAGCAGGAAATCATTGACCGCGACTTGTTCTCCACAGCGGTACTATCCGGTAACCGTAACTTTGATGGCCGCATTCACCCATATGCTAAGCAGGCGTTTTTGGCGTCTCCACCATTGGTCGTAGCCTACGCCATAGCGGGTACCATTCGTTTTGACATTGAGAAAGATGTATTGGGAATTGACCCTGACGGTAATCCGGTAACGCTGAAAGACATTTGGCCAAGCGACGAAGAAATTGATGCCATTGTGAAACAGAGTGTTAAGCCTGAGCAATTCCGTAAGGTGTATGACCCGATGTTTGACCTGTCGGTGGATTACGGCGAGAAAAACAATCCGCTATATGACTGGCGCCCGCAAACCACTTATATTCGTCGTCCGCCATATTGGGAAGGCGCATTAGCTGCAGAACGTACCATGAAGGGCATGCGCCCGTTAGCCGTGCTGGGTGATAACATCACCACCGACCATTTGTCACCGTCAAACGCCATTATGGCTGACAGTGCGGCGGGTGAGTATCTGGCGAAAATGGGGGTTCCGGAAGAGGACTTTAATTCTTACGCAACGCATCGTGGCGACCATTTAACAGCGCAGCGCGCGACCTTTGCTAACCCGAAACTGTTTAATGAAATGGTGAAAGGCGAAGACGGTAAAGTCATTCAGGGCTCGCTGGCACGCATTGAGCCGGAAGGTAAAACCGTGCGCATGTGGGAAGCCATTGAACACTATATGGAAAACAAACAGCCGCTGATTATTGTCGCTGGTGCAGACTACGGTCAGGGCTCGTCACGCGACTGGGCGGCAAAAGGTGTGCGCTTAGCGGGTGTTGAAGTCATTGTTGCCGAAGGTTTTGAGCGTATTCACCGTACCAACTTAATTGGTATGGGCGTATTGCCGCTGCAGTTTGAAGAGGGCACTACACGTAAAACGCTGAATATTGACGGCACTGAAACCTTTGATGTGAAAGGTACACCTGAGGCCGGGTCTAAGCTAACGCTGGTGATTCATCGTGCCAATGGTGACAGTGAAGAAGTGCCGGTACAGTGCCGCTTAGACACCAAAGAAGAAGTGTCAATTTATGAAGCCGGCGGTGTGCTGCAACGTTTTGCTCAGGACTTTTTAGAAGCAGAAGCAAGCTAAGGAGTTCTAATAATGAAGCAGAAACCACAAATTAAAATTCCCGCCACCTATATGCGTGGCGGGACCTCGAAAGGCGTATTTTTCCGTTTGCAGGACTTACCCGAACCGGCACAACAGCCGGGTGCTGTGCGTGATGCCATGCTGATGCGTGTAATCGGCAGCCCGGATCCTTATGCCAAGCATACCGACGGTATGGGAGGTGCGACCTCGAGTACCAGCAAAACGGTTATCGTCTCTAAAAGTGAGCAACCAGGCCATGACGTAGACTACCTGTTCGGTCAGGTGTCTATTGATAAGCCTTTTGTCGACTGGAGCGGAAACTGCGGGAATTTATCTTCGGCAGTAGGACCATTTGCTATTGCTAACGGTCTTGTCGATGCTGAGCGTTTACCTGAAAACGGTGTGTGCGAAGTGCGCATCTGGCAAGCCAATATTGGCAAAACCATTGTCAATAAAGTGCCTATGGTTAATGGCGAAGTGCAGGAAACCGGTGACTTTATTCTGGACGGTGTCACCTTCCCGGCGGCTGAAGTTCCGGTGGAGTTTATGGACCCGTCTGCCGACGGCGAATCCATGTTTCCGACCGGTAACTTAATCGATGATTTAGAGGTTCCTGGCATTGGTACATTAAAAGCTACGATGATTAATGCGGGCATCCCGACCATTTTCCTCAATGCGGAGGAAATTGGATACGACGGTACTGAGTTGCAGGAAGTCATTAACGGCAGTCCGGAAGCTCTGGAGCGCTTTGAAACCATACGTGCCTATGGCGCGGTGAAGATGGGCTTGATTGATGATATTGCCGAAGCGGCTAACCGTCAGCACACCCCAAAAGTGGCTTTTGTGGCAACGCCAAAAGACTACACCGCATCCAGTGGCAAGGTCATTAAGGCCAACGGCATTGACTTGCTGGTAAGGGCGATGTCGATGGGAAAATTGCATCACGCCATGATGGGCACTGCTGCTGTTGCTATCGGCACTGCTGCAGCTATTCCAGGTACAACCGTTAATTTAGCCGCGGGCGGTAAAGACCGTACTATGGTGAATTTTGGCCATCCTTCAGGTACCTTGCAAGTAGGCGCTGAATGTAAACAGGTGAATGGTCAATGGACAGCCATTAAAGCCATTATGAGTCGCAGTGCCCGAGTGTTAATGGAAGGGCAGGTGCGTATTCCGGGGGACGTTCTTTAAGTGGAAAAAGCTACGCAAGTCAAGTTACTTAAAATTGCCATGGTCACCGGCATTACCCTAATTTTGTTAGGGCATGTTGTGCTGGCTGTGACTATTGGCAACGATGATATTGATTTTCGTGGTTACATTTTGGGGGCGGCGATGAATGCTGTTGGCGTTATTCTGTCGCTGCCCACCAAAATTTATCTCACTCTGGTGCTAATGGAAAAGGAAGAAAAAAGTAATAAAAATACGCACTGGAGCGATATTAATTAGTTTTACTCGGTAAACCTTAGTCCGCGTATCCCCATGGAGTAGCTGGTGTTTCAACCGGCTCCGTTAAGTCAAAGTCCACCCGAAACTCGCGACCTTCTCTAACCAAACGATACGTAAAGGTATTGTCGTGAATGTACATTTGCCAGGTGTTTGTATTTGATTGCGGGACGCCAAGTTCAATAAATAACTCTTTAGAATAGGCATCTACAGGAAAGGATTGTGCAGTTGCATAGCCCTTGTCAGTGGTATGTCCGCCATACATAGTTAACGGATCATAGTTGCCGTCAGGTTTACGGTGATCGTGTTTTAGGCTAATACCTGAGCCTGTTTGGGTTAATATCCAGGTGCGCGAGTGGTTGTCTCCGACATGAAAAGGGATTTCGATTCGTTGTTCACCACACTTACGAACGTGCATCACTAAGTCACCTTCGAACCCTTCTGAAGTTGGCGTATCGACTGTTACCTCGCCTGCATAAGAATTACCACAAAGCTTGTTTATAGCAGCAAAAAACTCAGCCTGAGCCTGAGTTGAAACCCTGGGAGCTGGTTTAATCACTTGATCCTGAGCGATCGAGGTATGAGATAATGCTGTTCCTAAAAGTAAAGTAAACATGGAAAGCCGGATTTTCATTATTGTTACCTTTTTGCTTTTTATAAAACCAATTTCTGATGTGGTTTTTTTGAGACTAAGAGAGCAAGGGTGATATTAATTAGCGTCAGAGTCCAGACTTTTTACTTAACTTCACACGCGTTGAATTAAACAAGAAATTACCCGCAGACTCTTTTCTGAGGGGCCTGAGAACAGAAAGCCCGACAATAAGAAAGTCAGGCCTTATAGTCATTGAGGTAGCAATTAAGCGGTTTTAAACTCCATCGCTAAATCTTGTAATTCTCTGGCCGATTTAGCCTGTTCCTCGGTTACGCTCTTAATCTCCTGCGAGCCTGTCAGAATAAGAAGCGACGCTTCATTAACTGACTCCATATTGTTGGCAATATCTTTTGCTACAGCAACTTGCTCTTCTGATGCAGTCGCTATTTGAGTCGACATTTCGGAGATACTATTTATGTCCTCAGATATGACTGCAAAAGCCTGTTCTAGCTCTCTGGCTTGCTCCTCTGTTGCTGTGGCTATAGATTTACTCTCATTCACATCTTTATAGGCGGCATCTGATAGCTGCTGAAAACCGGTCAGCATTTCAGAAATTTCATTGGTTGAATTATGAGTCTGGCTTGCTAATTTTCGCACCTCGTCAGCCACAACTGAAAACCCGCGACCATGTTCACCTGCGCGAGCTGCTTCGATTGCAGCATTTAGCGCAAGTAAATTAGTTTGGTCGGCGACATTTTGAATAACGTCAATAACGCGATTAATGTTAACGCTGCGTTCCTGCAATTGACTAATTACTTCGCCTACATTTCCTATCGCAGAAGCTAAGGCTCTGACACTGTTGATACTTTCGCGAACAGCCGCTTCACCTTTGTTTTTGCTGTTGATGGAACTATCGGCAGCATCGGCAACGCGTTGAATATTCTCGCTAATTTCTGATGCGGTAGCGCTCATTTCTTCAGTGGCAGTAGCGACCTGTTCGGTTTGTTTTTGCTGACGGGTTATTTGCTCCGAGTTTTGCGAAGCCGTAGAGCTTGTTTCTTCGGTTGCCGTGGCAAGCTGAACACTCATTTGATCAATTTTATTCAAAGAAGCGTTAAACTTCTCCAGCAACTGGTTAAAAGCCGAACCAATATTCCCCAGTTCATCCGTTGTTTTACTTGAAACTTTCCGGCGTAAATCTTTGTTTTTCATTACAAAGTCTATGCCTTCGAGGAGCTCTCTTACCTGGCTGTATATTCCTTTCAGAATAAAGAACGTGAGTACTACAATCGCCAGGATAAAAGCAGAAATCAGAATAACTAGCAGCCACAACTGGCTTAACGTTTCGCTTGCTGTTGCTATAGAGGATTCACTAACGACTTCGAGCACCGCCTGATTCGCTTTATTGATTCTGGCGATATACTGAGTACTGAGTTGGAACCATTCCATACCACTCAGTTGAGAAAAAACATCGCTTTCCAGAAGCTGCTCGCGTGTGGCTTTTACTTTAGCCAGCTGAGACGAATTTATCAGTTCTTCTATCAGCGGTTTTAACGACTTATTCGCGGCATAGAAGGCGTTATCCAATAGCGCATGCTGTTGTCCGGACAAACTTTGCAGTTTAGCCAGTTCTTTCGTATTGGCTTGTCCGGAGGCTAAATAAGCAGCGACAGACGCTCGTTCTTTTCCTGCCGCTTCGGCTGTATTTGCCATTAAAGAATAGGTGCTGAGTTCCCGCGTAATTTGCGAATTTGAGGACTCAGCAATGACATCGTCGACAACACTAAGTAATGAGCTTATGGCTTGAGTATAAAGGTTCACCATTTGCTGGCGATCCATTTGGCGGCTGTCTATTTTACCGCGCCACTCATCCAGTTTATTGTTTTGTACAGCTTCAATTTTCTGCTGAATTTTCTTTGAAAAAGTTATTTCAGCTGCAATATTTTGTGTTTTAGTTAAGAACTGGTTAATAAATTGATCCAGCTCATCGCGCTGCCGCTGTAAATTGTCTACATTATTCTGACTGAAGCCAGAGGCCATAGTCAGTGCTGAAAGACCACGTTCACGTTGTAAGGCCCCAACCACGGGAGCACTGGCAACGGTTAAATCAGTTAATAATTCAATATGGTGTGCTTCTGAGTAACGCTGGTATGTCGAAACCAAGTTCGTTACCGCAAGAAACATCATCATAAATAAGGGGGGAAGCACCAACAACAGTAGTTTGTTGCGCATTGATAAATTGCCCAGCCAGTTCATATTTGCCCTCGATTCGCCTAAGCCGAAATTGAATATTATATTTGTCATCGGCGCGACAATCGCTCACCTTTAAGGCGTACCTCCCAACGAGTAGATCAAGGCAGCCAAATCTCACCAAGTGGGGTATCTGGCTCAAAGTGATAGGCTATCTGAGCCTGCAGAAGTTCCGCACATGCCAGTGCGTCAGTTAACGCATTATGCGGCGGATAAAAAGGTAGGTTATAGCGGGTACGACTGTCCGCAAGGCGAATTGATTCCGGTTTTTTTCCAAGTAGTTTTTGCCAGAAGGATAACGGTTTACGGTGGAATCGAGCTTCAATTTCCATTGTATCAATAAGCGGAAACTGGATGTTTTCGTGCAGGCGTTCTTTAATTCCCCGTTGCAGGAAAGGGCGTTCAATGCCGTGGTAATGAACAACCCAGACTTTTCCGGCGACAAGCTCCAGTAGCTCATCAATAATACTTTCTAAATCGGGGGCGTGTTCAATTTCGCTATGAGTAATACCATGTATAACGACGGATTCATCCGTAAGACTGCGTCGTGGTTTAACAACCCAGCTTTTTGCCTCTGAAAATAAAATCCGCTCTGTGGTCATAGGTATTGCGGCGATACTGACTATGCCATGCTGTTCAGGATCTAAGCCCGTGGTTTCAAAGTCGACGGCAACCATGGGCGTTTTATTAATGGGCGTATCCGGCGAACTGATGCCCTGACTGTAATACCGTTTAAGCGCCTGAGAGTGGCTCAGCTGTTCTAAGGTTTCAAATTGTTTGGGCCAGTCAATGTTCTTAGATTTTCTGGGCTTTTGTTTTTGTTTGTTTTCCGGGGCAAGATAAAGCATTGCCTAGCCTCCCGAGTAACGGTAACGCAAATATTTTTGTGCGTTACTTAGAATTTGAAAGGCGTCTTTTAAGTTTTTACGCTCAAAATGAGATAAGTCTTCCGGAGCAACGTTATTGTCAGGCACTTCACCCGCCGAAATGGCTAACGCCTGATGTCGAATTCTCACCATAGAAATTAATTCCAGAGCATCACGTAAATCTGGTCCGCGACCTTGTGGCAAAATTTGTGAATCAATAATGTCTTCAAGACGAGTAAAGGAATTGCGCTGTGATGAACCAATGGCCAGAGCATGAACACGGATCAAATCTGCAACAGGGCCGGTGCCGCGACGTTTGGTATTGATGCTGTCACGGTGTTTGCCATCTTTTTCCATGACAAAGTCTTTAAAAAAGCCCAGAGGGGGCGTACGGTTTAGCGCATTACGTGCCATAGAGCCTAAAAACCGTTTATTGCCTTTGGCTTTTTTTCGTATCAGTGAATTGAGCTCATCGGCGAATTTTTGTTGCCCCCAGACACCGTCCAAATCAAAAAATATGGAGGAGTGCAGCAGCTTTTCCGGTGACGGGTTTTCAATCCAGTCGGTAAAGTAGTTTTTCCACACTTTTAACGGTTGTCGCCAGGCATCGGTGGTGGCCATAATGCCGCCCGTACAATAGGTATAGCCGCAGGCATTTAAGCCGTCGGCCACAAAGCCCGCTAACTCTTTAAAGTAGGCATCGTGCTGTTTGGGATCAAAATCGTCGTGTAAAACCATAGCGTTGTCCTGATCCGTGACAATACTTTGCTCGTCACGTGCCATTGAACCCAAAGCCAGGAAACAGTAGGGCACCGGCGGCGGTCCGAATTTCTCCTCGCCAAGCTCTAAAAGCCGCTGTTTGAACGAACGACCAATGGTAGCCATTGCCGAACCTATCATCCGCGAGTTTGCATCTTCGTTAACCATGCGGACAAAACTGGCGCGGACACTTTCTGCAAGTTCGGTTAGCTCTTCAATAGAGTTTTGCTTAAAAATACCACTGACAATAAACAGAGTACTTTTTGACTCATGCTGTGCCACATCCGATAAAGCTATGACGCCTACAACCTGACCTTTTTTCAGTACCGGCAAATGGTGAAGGTTGGTTCGCATCATTATCAACAAAGCTTCGAACACGCGGTTATTATGCTGAACAAATGTCAGGTTCTCGGTCATTATAGAAGAAACGGGGTGGGTACTGGACCGGTTTACCGCCAGAACACGCTTGCGTAGGTCTTTGTCCGTTATAATACCCACAGGAAGATGCTGTGTTTCATCGATAATAAGTAATGATGATACTTTTTCATCTGTCATTTTTGCGGCAGCATCGTGAATACTGGCGTTTAAATCAATAGAAACCGGCTCGCGCGTAATGATTGTATCAACGGTCGCAGAAAGCGATTCATTACGGTTTTCCTGCTTTTTTACGGCTTGATTTACGCGCCTGTGCCCTTCAACTTCCACTGCGTCGGCAAAGCTGTCGTATTCATCGAACAAGCGATTAAACAAACTGCCGGGAATAAAGTAGATAAGCGTATCTTCTAATGCTTTGACAGGGTAACGAACCTTGCCTTTACGCAGTAGACCCGCTTCACCAAAAAAACCACCTTCGCTTAAACGATTAAACAGGTCGCCGTTACGGTTGTAGGTTTCTACTGAACCGTTCCTAATGACGTATAAATCAGAAATTGACTCATTATATTCAAGTACTTGAGAGCCGGCTTTGAAATAGCTGATTGCAGTGTTTTTGGCAAGCTCAACAAGTTCGTCTTCAGGTAACTCATTGAAAGGAGGGAAACGACGTAAAAAATTCAGAATTTCCAGATGTTCGGCTTCCATAATTGTACCTGTTATAGCAAAAGCGGCGCTTCAGCGCCGCTTTTAAATGGGTAAGGAGCTTTCGCTAATAGCTACTTAGCAGGTTTACCAACTCTTGGCTCGGAACGCAATCCCTGAACGACTGCAAAACAGGAAGCCAATAAAACAATGGTAAACGGTAAGCCTAAAGATAAGGACATTGCCTGCAGGGCAACGAGACCACCGCCAAGTATCAGCGCAATTGCGACTAACCCTTCAAACGTACACCAGAATATACGCTGAGGTACCGGTGCTTCAACTTTACCGCCAGCGCTTATGGTATCGATAACCAGCGAGCCTGAGTCAGACGAGGTAATGAAAAATACCATAACCAGAATAATACCCACAAACGAGGTTACTTCTGTCCAGGGCAAGCCTCCCAGCATAATAAACAGTTTGAGTGAAAGCTTTTCACTGGCTATTTGTTCGGCTCCCGCAACGAATTGCTCTATTGCAGCGGTACCGAATACTGTCATCCAGAATACGCAGGCCAGAGAAGGTATCAATAGTACCGAAATTAAGAATTCACGTACGGTACGGCCTCTTGAAACGCGGGCAATAAACATACCTACAAAAGGTGACCATGCAATCCACCATGCCCAGTAAAACGATGTCCAGCCTTGAGAGTAACCCAGGTCTTCTCGTCCAACCGGATTTGACAGGGCTGGGAGGTTAACAATGTAATTGTAAAGGTTTTCCGCGAAACCGGTGAAAATAGCTACCGTCGGGCCGACAATAATGACAAACAGCATCAGAATAGCCGCCAGTGACATATTCACTTGCGATAGTCGCTGTACACCTTTTTCCAGGCCTGCAAGAACTGAAATTAATGCGATAGCGGTTATCCCCATAACCAGCAGCACATCGGTGGTATCACCTTCAGCCCAGCCGAATAGAAAGTTTAGTCCTGCTGCCGCCTGAGAAGCACCCAGTCCAAGTGATGTTGCAAGACCGAATAAGGTTGCCAGTATTGCGATAATATCAATGATATGTCCTGGCCAGCCCCATACGCGCTCGCCCAGAATTGGGTAAAAAATAGAGCGTATTGTTAATGGTAAGCCTTTGTTGAAAGAAAATAAGGCTAAACCTAAAGCAAGAACGGCGTAAATAGCCCATGGGTGCAGAGCCCAGTGAAAAATGGTTGCAGCCATGCCTAATTTTATTGCCGCAGCCTGGTCACCGCCAGCACCCCCAAGAGGTGCTGAGTCGGTACGAATACCATCCGCGTTAAACTCAGTTCCACCAAATGCAGCACTAAAATGAGTAATCGGCTCAGAGACACCGTAAAACATGAGTCCAATACCCATGCCTGCGGCAAACAGCATTGAAAACCAGCCCAGGTAAGAAAAGTCCGGGCTTGCTTCAGTGCCGCCTAAACGCACGTTCCCTAATGGTGAAACAATTAAGAATAGACACAGAAGCACAAAAATATTAGCTGCACCAATAAAGAACCAGTCTAAATTAGCCGTTAACCAATTTTTTGTACTTGTGAATACCGGCTCCGCCTGATTCTGGAACATTAAAGTAATAACCACAAAGGCGACGATCGCAAGTCCGGAGATAGCGAATACGCGGTTATGGAAATCCAGACCAAAAGGTCCTACTTTCATAACAACGTTATCTTGTCCTACTTGGTAATCCGTATCGATTGGGTTGACTTCACCGTCAGGAATCATTGGGTCGTCGGCTTTGCGCTCGCGCTCGAGGTCTTTGTCCCCGCGGAGCACTTCCTCTTCTTTTTTATTCATTTGCTCTCCCCTGTATAAAAATAGGTGTTTTTACGCTTTGAATTTAAGCGTTTATTCTAAATTTACTAATAGAGTATAGAGAGCTACGGACGTTTCTTAAAGTTAGATCGGTTTTTTGCAGTAAAAATAATGAATTAGAGAGGTTAGAAATGTTGTAGAGGTGTGCTGACGTGTCTCTATATAAGGTGACACGCCAGCGTTTAAGCATTCAGGCTAAGAGTTAGAAACTGTACCGAACTGTTGCGGCGACAGTATCGACGTCCTGATCGATTTCGTCTAAATCGTAGAGTTTATAACCAACACCTAGAGAAAGGTTGTTAGTTAAATGAAAGAAAGCTGAAGCGTCATAACGAATACCATTTTCGTCATCAATGTCCAGATAATCAGCTTTCACCGATAGCTCAAAAAAGTCGGTGATCATTGAACGAATGCCAACGCCTGCTCCGTATCCTGATTCATCGAAAGACTCTGAACCAAGGTCGTCTACTGAGCCAACAAGTTCAAGCTTTTCATAAGTAACTGTAGCGAAAACGTCAGTTGACTCTGTGATACCGTGATTAAAGCCGATACCTGCGTTAAGTGAGTCTAAATCAACGTCACCGAAATCCGATTCGTCACCAACGGAGTCGAAATTGGCCAGCACAAAAATTGAGTCAGTTAGTGAAAGCGAGCCGGCTACGGCATAACCATCCATTGTAATATCATCGTCGATAGGTGTTTCAATATCGGTTTCTATGTAGGACGCCTGAATTTTATCCCAGTTAGGAGAGTCGGCAAAGGCGCTAGTTGAAGTTCCAATCAATGCAATTGCAATTAATGTTTTCTTCATAATTCTTCCTTAAGTTGAGAGTAACTATTCAAAAGTAACCAAGCGGTTATCTCTATTTAAAGCTAGCTACACCCGTGGCAGTCAGCAATGCCCTTTACGAAACCTTTAATCTAAGCGGTTAATTAAAGAGATGAGGGCGGCTTCCGCAACTTTTTTAATGTTATTGCGTTCTTCGTTGTCACTTACTTCATAGGTCACGGCGTGCGCGGCAAATTCATCAGCGATGAACTGCTTAAAAACACCACTTTCAGGATGAGCTCCAGGCTGATAATCAAGTTCTACTGAACCGACAAGTTCTTCAATTTCCTCAATCCAGTTGTAGACTCTTTGAGGGTTTCTCAAAGGCACGCCGCTGAGGGGTTCGTAGTCTTTAGGCATGGTGTAAAAGACATTTTTTCGGGTAGAATGGAAGTCAATTGCAAATTCAATTTCCCCGCCGTCTTTAACCAGCTTTTTAAGATAATTAGCCATGGCCTGAGTTTCCGGTAGGGTCAGATTTTTCCAGTCTCTGTTCATATCGATGCCTGCCGCGGTTAAGCGCCAGTTCCCATGGTAGACCCCATCTGGATTCATATTGGGCACCAATAGAATGTTGTACTTTTGTCGAAATTTAACGACGTAAGGCTCGTCGCTAAACAGCAACTCACCAAAATGTAGTAGTGCTAACGCGCCGGTAACTTCGGGAGGGTGTTGACGGCCAATTAAAATTATCCATTTATCGCTGGACTCAACTCTATGCTCCAGAGCCGCCAGGTTACGTCCTTCACTGGAGACTCCGAGAGAAATAACTTCGGTCTGTTGCGGCTCTTTAATAAGACTACTGAGCCACTCAATGTAATGAACGTTGTCAATAATCTCCTGTCCGGCAATATACTCTTTGGTTTGGCCTGAAAGGGTTAATTCAAACTGAAGCGTGCCGTCGCCTTCAGAAAATGGAATTGCGTGCCAAATATCATCGCCTTCGCTGCGTTTGGGTTTATATCGCGAAACCCCTTCACTGGCGACCAAAGTAATATCGATTGTTTGGCTTGTTTCAGCTTTATTTTTTACCGCAAAAGCATACCAGGGACTTGGGTTAATTTTCTCTCGTTCAGGCTCCAGAAAAAGCCTGTATTGATTATCACCTGTTTTCTCACAATGGTTCAGGCGTCCCACAGCAAAATTGATAGTGAACTCGATCTGCTCAAAAGAGCAGTCCTTCGGTTTTTTATCCGTCTCTTCAGGCTGCTGAAGTGCTAACTGGCTTAATAACGCAACATTAGCTAGTGTGAGCATTTATACTCCTAAAATGCCCACGACAAAGTGGCGTATGTATAACGTCCACGGTTTGAGTGAACATCGGAAAAGTAACCGAAGCTTTCATCTGCAATGGGCGGTTTTTTATCAGCCAGATTGCGGGCACCTATTCGCAGACTTAAGCCGTCGAGTGACTCCTGACTAAAGTAGTAGTCGAGATAGATATCGGTTGTGATCCAGCTATCAATTGGCATCATGTCTCCATCAGACGTTGTTACGCTAGTTTCGTAAAAGTCATCAACATAGTTGACTCGTATACCAGCGCCCCAGTTCCCGAGATCCCAGTCTAGACGAGCAAACGAACGCCATTTAGGGTTCCCGTCCATTTGCCGTAAATCACCTGCGCCAACCACCGGAATGTCAATAGGGACAGCGGGGTTACCATTTTCCTGAGCTTCCAGAACAATGGCACTTATAGGGTCCGGGGTTTGCATAAATTTACGCAAGTGAGCTGCGTTGATCGAAAAGTTGAATAAACCAAAGGCTTCACTGTTAACTTCATAATTAATACTGATATCGGTACCGGAAATTTCACGAACTTCAAGGTTGTCGTATTGATTATTTACGTAAACAACCTCCAGAGCATCGTTACGTATAACGGCAGGATTTGAGCTGCCTTGTGAGCGTAGCAGTGAATCATAAAGTAAGTGGGTTTGGCTGTTTAAAATTCCGACTACGTTTTCCTGCTCAATTGTCCAGCGGTCAACAGTAATAAGAAAGTTTTCAAAAGGGGTAATGGCAAAACCTACGTTATAAATTTCGTCGTCTTCTGGTGTGAGTTTGCTATTGCCGCCTCTAATCTCGGTTATGCTGTAACGATCATCAATAACAGGATCGGTTCTGGAATTGGTTCGGGAAACACTTTCCTCAACCACCTGAGGTAAGTTAGGTGCGCGGAAACCGCCGGAGTACGATGCTCTTAATTGCAGCCAGTCAACCGGTAACCAGCTCAGGGCGACTTTAGGCTTGGTTACGCTGCCGACGTCACTGAATCTTTCGTAACGAAGCGCCAGTTGCATATCAATGGTTTGGTGCAGCGGTACCAGGAGCTCAGTATAAGCGGAAAAAACATTGCGACTGCCTTCTGAGTCAGGTGTAAAGCTGCTTCCCAGAACATCGGAGTTGGTCATCAGTTCGCCAGTGACTTGATCGTAGAAAGGGGTAGAGCCATCTAGCAAATAATGTCGGTCATCGGCGTAGGCTTCGTAACGATACTCGACCCCCGCGGCAATACCAATGTCGCCTGCGTACCAGTTTGCCAATGCCGGGTTGGATAGTTTGAAATCCCATTGCGCCAGCTCACTAGTGCTATCCCGGGTTATGTCTTCAGTCAGTCCGGCTATAACAGCGGCTGAGTTATAAACGGATGTTCCGTTATTTACGTTCTCCGGATTACCGCCAATAAATGGGTTATAAGCTTCTTCAATATTGGTTGAGTTAATCGCCTGTTGCAGCGCACTTACGCGGATGCGGTTATAGCCTGTATCCAGCGTGTCAGCTCTGGAATAGAGTAGGGCGGATTCCCATTCCCACTGTTTTGAATAACCTTTTATGCCTCCCAGTAGACGGTAACTGGAGTCTTCAACTTCTATTCTTCTTGGGCCGACATCCATTGGCCGTATGTTGCGCAGCGTTACAGTTTCGCCAAATGGGTTGTAAGCTGCATTTTCGCTAATGGTGAAGCGCTGCGCAGTAAGGTTGGCATTTTGCTCGCGGCGACGCTTAGATAGCGCCTCGTAGTATAAGGCCTCGCCAAAAAGCTCTAAGTTAGGCGCAAGAGAATGTGTGTAATAAGCAAATAGGTTTACCCGGTCTATTGCCGAGGTCATGCTCTGATCCTGAGCTGAGTCGTAACGCATATCTCTGGGAATGGAACCTTCGGCAGCACAGACTCCATCAGACAAAGTCTGAAAGCAATCACCCATAGATTCCGGGCGAATATGGAAACGGCCAATATTTTCGCCATCGTATATTGCCCAGGGACTGGATAACGAACGGTTGTCTAATTGGGTATCACCAACAAAAGCCTCTGGTATTCTGTCGTTAAAACGACGGTCTTCGCTGGCTGAATATGAGCGCTCATTGGCGCCGATTTCATCACGGGTGTAATAAGCGAAAGACAGACTTAAATGGCTTTTATTGTCGTTAAAAAATACGCCGGTTGAACCGCTGGCAAGGTACTGTTGCATTGAAGTTCCTTCAGCGTTGCCGGCGCTCAGGTTTAACTGAGTTTGAGTGACTTCTTTTTTCAGAACATAGTTAACGACACCAGCTACGGCATCGGTTCCATAAAGTGCTGAGGCACCATCACGAAGTACTTCAAGTCGTCTTAAACCGGTTACCGGAAGGGTGTTCGAGTTTACCGTGGTAACAGGAACAAAGTTCTCGGTCTGGGTTCCCGGGTGCAAAACCAGACGACGACCGTTCAGCAGAGTTAAGGTATTACCTGTGCCTATGCCTCGCAAGTTAATGGAAGCGACATCGCCACGTGCATCATTAACACCACCAATAGATCGCTCGTTGTTAAAACTGATATCGCCCACTTGAGGAATAGAGCGAAGCAGTTCATCTCCAGTAACAGCGCCTGTATTAATGATGTCATCTGAATCGAGGATAGTCACCGGGAGTCGTCCGGCAGCCTGCGCCCCCCGAATATTACTGCCTACCACAGTAATTTTTTCCATTGCCTCTTCATCATCTTCACTGCGATCTTGCTGCATGGCAAGTGCCTGAAGGGGGAGAGTAAATGAACTTAAAGCGGCAAGAGTACAGAGTGATAAGTAGCTTTTTCTGTGTTTATTCATAATAAAACCTACACTGTTTTAACAATTAACTTAGTTGTAGGTATATACCCAGATCGTTATTTTTACCTCAATTTTTAAACATTCTTAACATATTTATGACTCAAATTTTTGGGTCAAGACAGACAATCCGATTATGGCAATCTATTTTTCGAGCCTATCTGAGCCCCCTAAAACACTGCGTTTGTTTTATATTACTGACGCACTTATTGTGTCTAACGAAAAGGGTAATTAATCATGTTTAAGAAAACAGTACCTTTACTTTCTGCTGTAGCGATTGCGATATCGTTTTCAGCCGGAACTGGTGTTGCAAGTGCTCAGGAACACTCATCTTATGAGGTGAATTCTCCAGAGCCTAAGTCGAACGATTTCTGGTGGCCAAATAAGCTCAATTTAGAGCCATTGCGTCAGCATAGTCCTGAATCAGACCCCTACGGCGACGATTTTGATTATGCTGAAGCCTTCAGTCAGCTTGACCTTGAGCAGGTTAAAAAAGACATTGAAGAGCTGATGACCTCGGATCAGGACTGGTGGCCAGCCGACTACGGTCATTATGGTCCATTCTTTATTCGTATGGCCTGGCACGGTGCCGGAACCTACCGGGTTCAGGATGGCCGCGGCGGTGCTGCTGGCGCTCAACAACGTTTTGAGCCACTAAATAGCTGGCCGGATAACGTCAGTCTGGATAAAGCGCGTCGATTGTTGTGGCCGGTCAAGCAAAAGTACGGCAGAGATATCTCATGGGCTGACTTGATGGTGCTAACCGGTAACGTTGCGCTTGAGTCTATGGGGTTCGAAACTTTTGGTTTTGCCGGCGGACGTGAAGATGCCTGGGAACCTGATATTGTTTATTGGGGTCCCGAAAAAGAATGGTTAAAGGGTGACGAGCGCTACTCTGGTGATCGTGAACTTGAAAACCCTCTGGCCGCTGTTCAGATGGGTCTGATTTACGTTAACCCTGAGGGACCTAACGGCAAGCCGGATCCTTTATTGGCCGCGAAAGACATTCGTGACACCTTTGGCCGCATGGCAATGAACGACGAAGAAACCGTTGCTCTGATTGCCGGTGGACATACCTTTGGTAAGGCACATGGTGCGCACAAGCCAGAAGAATGTTTAGGCGCTGAACCGGCTGCTGCAGGTGTTGAAGAGCAAGGTCTGGGCTGGAAAAATAAATGTGGTAAAGGTAACGCCGAAGATACCATTACCAGTGGTTTAGAGGGGGCGTGGTCAGTGAACCCGACAGCCTGGACAACTCAGTATCTGGATAACCTGTTTGGTTTTGAATGGGAACAGACTAAGAGTCCAGCCGGTGCTATTCAGTGGATCCCTGTTGACGGTCAGGCGTCTAATTTAGTTCCTGATGCTCACGTTGAAGGAAAGCGCCATGCTCCTATTATGTTTACGACGGATCTTTCGCTGAAAGAAGACCCTGAGTATCGCAAAATTGCTAAACGCTTCCATGAAGACCCTAAAGAGTTTGAACTGGCATTTGCAAAAGCCTGGTTCAAATTGACTCACCGCGATATGGGCCCTAAACAGCGTTATCTTGGTGATATGGCTCCGCAGGAAGATCTTCTGTGGCAGGATCCAATTCCTGAAGTCGATTTTGAATTGATTAACGGCAATGATGTTGAACAGCTCAAGGTTGCTATTCTGGACTCAGGCCTTAGCGTGCCTCAGTTAGTTCGTACGGCCTGGGCTTCGGCATCGAGCTTCCGCGGTACTGACATGCGTGGCGGTGCTAACGGCGCTCGTATTGCATTAGAGCCTCAGATGAATTGGGAAGCGAACAACCCGGCTGAGCTTAAGAAAGTGCTGGATACGCTGAAAGGCGTTCAGGAAGACTTTAATGATGAGCTGTCCGGCGACAAGTACGTGTCTTTAGCTGATGTTATCGTTTTAGGCGGGGCTGCCGCTGTCGAGAAAGCAGCAAAAGATGCCGGTTACGATGTGACGGTACCTTTTGAGCCGGGTCGTACTGATGCCTCTCAGGAAATGACGGACGTTAACTCGTTCTCGTTCCTTGAGCCTAAAGCTGACGCATTCCGCAACTACTATGCTGAAGGCAACCGTGTGTCACCAGCTCAGCATATGGTCGATAAAGCTGACCAGCTAACTTTAACGGTACCGGAAATGACGGTATTAGTGGGTGGCTTACGTTCGCTGGACGCTAATTATAACGATAGTGACCATGGTGTTTTTACAGACCAGCCGGGCACGTTGAATAATGACTTTTTCGTTAACCTGCTAAGCATGGATAACGAATGGAAAAAGTCATCGGACAACGAAGCGATATACGAAGGCTTTGATCGTAAAACTGGAGAACAGAAATATACTGCTACGACGGTTGATCTGATTTTCGGTTCAAACTCTGAATTGCGTGCTGTTGCAGAAGTGTATGCAATGAGTGATGCAGACGAGAAGTTTGTTAACGACTTTGTTCAGGCATGGACGAAAGTCATGCAGTTAGACCGCTTTGATCTGAAATAATAGTTAAGCGTGTGAGCGGTGGTATTCTCTTCAGAACGAAGAGAGTATCACCGCTTTTTACATTGTCATTTAAGAGAGCAGGCTGAGGCACCGCGAATTAAAGTACTTTCGCCCGAAACTTCTTACCTTTTATTTTATTATTATTGATAAGCCCTAAAGCGTGCTTAGCCAAACGGGAGTTTACCGCAACAAAACCAAAGGTACTTTCCAGCTTTATTTTTCCAATGTCGTCAGCACTTAAAACGTTATCCTTCGTTAGGGCGCCAACAATGTCACCCGGTCTCAACTTGTCCTTTTTCCCGCCACTGACTTGTATGGTCGACATATTGGCTTTCAACGGTCTATTGTTAGACAGCGCTGGCGCAGGCTTTACCTGAATGGGTTCGGCAAAAGTATCCTCAAGCAAACGCATTTTATAATCATCTTTTTCCGCAATTAAGGTTATTGCGACGCCTTCTTTGCCCGCGCGTCCAGTACGACCTATGCGGTGGGTATGAGTGTCTAAATCATGAGCCATATTAACGCTAATCACTAAATCAAGTTCGGCGATATCCAGCCCACGGGAAGCGACATCGGTTGCAATGAGTACGCGAGCACTGCCATTACTAAATTGTATAATCGCCTGATCGCGATCTTTTTGCTCAAGCTCACCATGCAGAGCCAATACGCTGAATTTATTGGCCCGAAGTGTGTTAAAAATGTCTTTTACTTCGTTCTTGGTGTTGCAGAAAACCAGACAGTTTTCGGGTTGATGATTGCCCAGTAAATTCATTACCAGCTGTGCGCTGTCTTCATTATTCATGGCATAAAAGAGCTGCTCAATTTGCGGCTTTGCCTGCTCTTGAATGGCCTCAATATTTCTAGCCTTAGTTGTCACCTGTTCTGCTAAGGCAGCGATATTTTTAGGGTAGGTGGCACTGAATAATAGTGTCTGTCGTGTTTTTGGAATGTGTTTAACGATGGCGTTCAGGCTGTCCTGAAATCCCATTTCTAACATTCGGTCGGCTTCATCAAGAACCAGAGTCGTCAACATGGACAAATCAACATTGCGCTGCTCAAGATGATCAAGTACCCGACCGGGTGTGCCAACTAAAACATGAGCGCCATGCTCAAGCGAGTTGGTCTGAATACGTGATGGCTCGCCACCGCACAGGGTCAGTATTTTTATATTAAGCATTGATTTAGCCAGCTTACGAACCTCGTCAGCAACCTGATGGGCGAGTTCACGAGTAGGGCACAATACCAACGCCTGTGGCGAAAAGCTTTTTGCCTCCAGCTTTGCCAGCAAAGTCAGCGCAAAAGCGGTGGTTTTTCCTGAACCAGTATCAGCGCGAACAACGGCGTCGGTGCTATTTAAAATAACGGGCAAGCTTAAGGACTGCACCGGTGTCATTTGTTGGTAACCAATTTCATCAAGCCGTGTCAGTAAAGCTGGCGGCAGGTTAAGTTGATTAAAGTGAAGGAGTTCAGGTGAAGTCTCAGAAGTGTTATCTGAGATATTTTCAGGCGTATTTATAGGCATTAAAGGGGCCACTTTCTGTGTCAGGTTTCTGTGGTTATTGTAACAGGGTTCTGGACAAATATACTGAGATAATCTGAGTAAAAGCTCACTGTTTGCTGGAATAAACGCCCAGGGCAGTGACCGTAGCCAGTATTATCAGCATTCCTAGTACCTGCGTGTAAGCCAGCACCTCACCTAGAATAATCACGCCGAATAGCGCGGCCGTAACGGGTTCTATTGTCGCCACTATGGACGCCAGCGCTGGCAACGTTTTTCTCAGGCCAATAATATAAAGAATAAAGGATGCGCCGCCACCCAGTACTCCGAGAATAGCAAAGAGCGGCCAGTCCACGGAGTTGACGACTCTTCCTGCTTCCTCTATATCGATTAATGTGCCCAGGACCAATGTCAGGGTAGAAAACGCGATTGCAAGAACGGCCTGAGGACTGCCTTGCCTGGCTGCGTATTTAAAACCAAAAATAAAAAGCGCCAGTGACATACCTGAAAGAAGTCCGGCTATGACGCCTATAGAAGTAATACCACCGCTGTCGACTTGATACACACGGGTGAGTAATACGACACCAGCCATGACTAACAGTATTGCGGCACATTTGCTTAACGTGGGGCGTTCAATTTTAATGGCGAAAGAAATTAGGTAAACAAATATGGGGGCGCAATACATGAGTGTCGCTGCAACGGCAACGCTGCTCTCAGAAATACTGAAGAAATAAAAAGCGAAATTTCCGGAGACCCCAAACCCGGCGATGATAGACCATAACCATAACTTACTGTTAGTGAGCCCATTATTACGTGGTCTTAAAACCAACCACATCAGCACAAATATAAGCCCGACAGCACCCCGGCAAAAAGATACTAAAACGGCATTCCAATCGTCGTTGATTAGAATGCCGGCTATTCCGCCGGACAGTCCCCAGAACAGCGCCGCTGACGCCACCAGTATGATGCCTGAATTCGCCATTGCTTCGGTCAACTTCTGTTGGAATGCTGAATGAACTAAAGTATTGAATTTAGAAGACAGGAAGGAGATTTTCAAATGGTGCTTAGCTACTAAACTGCCACTTTGACAGTCATTGCTCTGAAAGCGCGAGCAGTGACTGTCTATTGAAGAATAATGCTAATGATTAAAATGACAGTGCAAAACCGATACTGAAAGCTTCGTTTTTAATGCTTTGGTTCATGTGGTTTTCTGCTTCTAGCGCCGACACTTCAGCCGAAACCGTAAAAATTTCCCATAAGGTGTGATAAACGGCAGCGCTGACTTTTGTTTGTTGTTTGACTTGCTCTAAGCTGTCTACGCCAGCTAAGTCCACTTTTGACGTGCCATAATTCAGGCCAACTTTGGTTGCACCAAATTGATGGGTTAGCTGTGTAAACCAGCCTGAGCTGTCGCGTGGACTGCCGTTGATGTCAGCAGCATCAATTAATAAGCCATAATAGCCCAGGCCTGACGCATCAAAAGCTGAGAGTGATAACCGAGTGTCATCAAGCTGAATGGCGGCAGTGATATCGATTCCTTTTGCATTGTAATCATCAAGTGAGGTACTGACCTTTTGATTATAGAAGGTTGTTGAAACAAACCCGTAATCGTAGTTATAGCGAAGCCGTCCATGAAGTCCCGGGCGCTCAGAACCTGAATCGCCAACATAACCATTGCCACCAAAACTGACTGAATCTAATGGTTGAAAAATACCGATATCAGCGTGGAAGTTTTCTCCTAGTTCACGGCTGTATGTAATTTGAGAAAGTCGGTCGGCAAAAATATAACCATAACCTGCCGCACCCAGCGAGGTATTCAATGGACTGCGAATTGAGGCCGGCGCACCGACACCGCTCAATGCCATATCCTCTAAAACGACATCAATGCCAAATACTCCATAGCCGCGTCCGACTTTTAACGTTCCGACATCGTCATTTCCTACTGTAAAATACGCTCGGTAAGCCCGATTGTCTCCGTTGCCGTTAAAGGCACTGTTATCGGTAGATCCTGGCTCAATTGCTAAAAATGCTTTTATATCGAAATCATGTGTCTGAGTTGTTGCTGAGAATTGAAAGCTGGAGGGGCTGTATCCATTTGATACTGACGTAGCATCTTCACCAATACAGAGCAGCGCGTTTCCTGCGACGGTGTTATTAGAGTCGTCACAGCTTGCGTATACCGCGTGTGCATTGATGTAGCCGTTAAAATTGAAATCCCAGTCCGGAGTTGTCTGCGCTGCTGAGCTTCCACTGATTAACATTCCTGCAATACCTAGCGACCGGTAAATAGTGTATTTGTTATTCATTTTTATAATCCCTGGTTTTTTATTATGTGACTAATGTCAGCGGTTTGAGTAGCAATGCTTGTGCCAAACGGTGGGCTTTGAGTAACTCTATGTTTTTTATGATTTTTAATGTATTTATATTTAACTATTTGATGAAATAGCTCATCAAGTCTGGCTATATTGATGATTTAATTCATCAATATATTTTAATTTCAGCAGGTGAAGTTACGTAAAGTAATTTAAAAACAAAGGGTTATATAATTTTGTTGTGAGTGGTACGGGTTTTGCTACAGTTTATTGACATAACTTGAAGGTATGGATGAAGGAAATCTATGACAGCCAATAGCGTACAGGTTTTTAAAACGGCGGGACGATTGCTTACCGGCGAAGGAGCAAGTAACCAGCTATTTTCCGAGATGTGCAGGCTTAACTTGAGGCATCCCTTAATTGTAACGGATAAAGGCGTACTTGATGCCGGGCTAATTCAACCTATTGTTGCTGAACTTAAAAGTCAGGGCATTACGGGTATTGTTATTTACTCTGAGATATCAGCGGAGCCAGAAACCCATGTCGTTGAGTCGTGCCGTGACGTTTTCATTAATGAAAGCTGTGATGGGATTATTGGAATTGGTGGCGGCAGTGCAATGGATACCGCAAAAGCCGTTGCGGTATATCAAAGTGAGAAGAGAGCTTTGAACGAACTGTTTGGCGAGAACAATTGTGCGCGGCGAACCGTACCTTTAATTTGTTTACCGACCACCGCAGGAACAGGCTCCGAAGTCACTAATATATCCATCCTGTCAGACGTAGAGGCACAACTGAAAAAGGGGATTGTCAGCGATGAACTGCTGCCGGATGTGGCGATTGTTGCACCGGAATTGACGCAGAGTTGCCCGCCATCTGTAACGGCAGCAAGTGGCATTGATGCATTGGTGCACGCCGTAGAAAGTTATATTTCTAATTTTGCTTCAGATATCACCCGGGCGTTATCAGTAGGCGCCATAAAAATGATTGTCAACGCCTTGCCCGATGCTTATCGACGTCCTGATGATCTCGACGCAAGAGAGCGTATGGCTACCGGTAGCTTAATGGCTGGGTTGGCATTCGGAAATGCAGGAGTTGGTGCAGTACATGCCTTGGCTTATCCCCTGGGCGGGCGTTATCACTTGTCGCATGGGGTTAGTAATGCACTGATGTTCACTCACGTCATGCGCTGGAATCTATCATCCTGCCCAAATGATTTTCTCAATATCGCGCTGGCGATGGGGGCCGAGGCAACGATTAGCGAAGCCGACGCAGGAGACTTCGTTATTGAGAAACTTGAATCCCTCTGCCGGGCTGTCGAAATTCCCGGCGGATTAAGAGAGTTTGGTATTGAACGCAGTGATCTGCGTTCGCTGGCCGAAGCGGCGAGTGGTGTGACTCGTTTATTGAGAAATAATCCTCGTGAACTTAGCGTCGATGATATCGAAGCAATTTATCAGGCCGCTTACTAAAAGGACTCATTATGTCGTTATGGAAACAACGAAAAGACGGGGCTGAAGCACCTTTCTGGCCTATGGGACCATTCAAGGTCAGATTGCCATTTCTGCACTATCGCTTTGAGTGGCCAGACTATCTGCAGGGATTATTAATGTGCGCCGTCGATTTGGCGGCAATATCATTAATGACCGAATTACTGGGAATGCCATTTGAAGCGGCATTAGCGGTTGTTCTGATTAACGGCGCGTTTTATCTGCTGCACCATTTATTGGGCGACCCTGTTGTTCCAGGATGGATAACGCCCGCTATTCCTTTATTGATGATGTACGTATCGACCTTTCCGGAGGGGGAAGCGAGAGTGCATGCTTTGATAGCGTTTCAGATGATGCTGGGACTTTTTGCTATTGGGCTGGGAGCATCTGGTGTTGCAAAACGGGTAGTACAGCTTATTCCCAGTGCTATAAAAGCTGGGATCATCATGGGCTCCGGATTAGCTGCGGTAGCGGTAGTATTTGAGGAGGGAGGCCGTTTCGAATCCTATCCGTTTACTATCTCAATTGCGGTTGGCATTGCTTTTTATCTTATTTTTTCACGTCATTTCGCGACGGTTCAGAATAAACACTGGGTTCTTCGTGTACTGGGTAAGCTCGGCATTTTTCCCATTATCGCGTTGGCTATTGTGATTGCACCACTGGCTTCAGAAGCTCCATGGCCAGATATCGAATGGGGCATAACATCACCTGACTTCGCAACCTTATTCGCGCATTACACCGTTTTTGGTGTCGGGCTACCGCCTCTTAGTATGTTTTTAACTGCCATGCCAACGGTGCTGGCAGCTTATATTGTGCTGTTCGGCGATGTGTTACAGAGCAAAGCTATTCTGGCGGAAGCAGATGAGATGCGTCAGGACGAAAAAATTGATTACAACGCCGACCGCGCGCATCTCATTTTTGGTGCCCGCAACTTTGGTATGAGTATTATTGGCCCTGATGTTGCGATGTGCGGACCGTTATGGGCGGCAATGCATGTGGTAATTGTTGAGCGCTTTAAAAAAGGGCGGAAAGCTATGGACTCCATTTTTGGAGGCGCGGGTTCTTTTCGCTGGGGAACCAATACCGGCCTTTTACTTCTGCCGGTGGTTAGCTTAGTTCAACCGATTCTGGGAATTGCTTTAGCTCTGACTTTGCTTATACAAGGCTACGTCAGCGTTCGTATTGGCATTCAGGAAGCAAAAACGGAACGCGACTTGGGCATAGCTGGAATTATCGGGGCAATTCTTGTAGTTAAAGGAGCAACTTGGGCTTTCGCTGCAGGGCTGCTGTTATGTTTTTTGCTATATGGCTGGCGTTTGCGCGCACCTAAAAAGGAGCAGAGCGATGTTCGGTAGCGATAGGTTACAGCGTGTATTAGATGCGATGAGCGACGGTGTTTATATCACCGATGGTAACGGCATTACGATAACGGTTAATACGGCTTATGAGCGTATTACCGGTATTCCGAAGGAAAAGCTTCGGGGGTTACATATGTCCGAAGTTGTAAAACGTGGCTATATTTCGCGCTCGGTATCATTGGAGGTTTTGAAAGAAAGAAGACCTGTCACTTTGACGCAGGACGTAAGTAAAGAGCACCAAATTTTAGTTTCTGGTACACCAATGTTCGACTCCGACGGGCGTATTGAGTACATCGTTACCACGGTTCGGGATGTCACTGAGCTGCTAAAAGCTAAAAGAGCGCAGGAAAAACTGGAACAGTTACTGAGCTTACGAGAGCAATATGGGGCTTCTGTTTCAACCGATGGCCATAAAGAGCCTTTTGTCATTAGTCGGCAAATGAGAGCTTGCTATGATCTCGCAAAACGAGTCGCGAGCTCCTCTGCAAAAGTGTTGCTACAGGGAGAAACAGGTACCGGGAAAACACTGCTTGCACGGACTATTCATAGTTACAGCAATGTCGCTAACGGGCCTTTTATTGAATTAAATTGTGCCGCGATGCCAGAGTCTCTGCTTGAGTCTGAGTTATTTGGTTATGCTTCCGGGGCGTTCACCGGAGCCTCGGAGAAAGGCAAGACAGGGTTACTTGAGGCGGCTAATAATGGCACTTTGTTTCTTGATGAAATTGGTGATTTGCCACTAACTCTTCAAGCCAAGTTACTTAAAGTTATTGATGAAAAACGGTTTTTGCCGGTCGGTGCTACTTCGTTTAAACAGACTAACTTTCGGTTAATTTCTGCAACACATCATGACTTAAAGAAACTGGTTGCCGAAAGTCATTTTCGCGAAGACTTGTTATACCGATTAAGTGTGGTACCGATTGAACTGCCTCCCCTGCGAGAAAGGATTGAAGAAATTCCTGTACTGCTTGAACATTATCTCAACCATTTCAATGAAAACTATGAGCTGGACTGTCGTTGGCATGCGGATGTGATTGCTCGTCTTAAACAATATGAATGGCCGGGCAATATTCGCGAGCTGATTAACCTGACAGAACGATTAATGGTGACTTCTGAACAGTCGCTGATCACAACGGCTCAGTTACCTATAGAAATAGCAACTGACAGGCCGTTAGGGCGTGAAGGTTGCTCGCTAAAAGAACAGGTAGAGATGCTTGAGAAGAGAGTAATTGAAGAGGCGTTATTGATACACGGTACCACGCGGGCGGCAGCCAGTGCTCTGGGAGTTGATCAGTCTACCTTAGTTAAAAAACAAAAACGCTGGCGCATAGAGCAAAAAAGGGACTTACCGAACGATGAATAATGAACAAGTTTTACAGCCCGATAACGTGGAGTTAATAAAAAACAGCCGGGTTGGTACGTCAACAAAAAGCTCAATAGCTGTTGATGATCCTGCAACTGGACATGTGATAGGTCACGTACCCGATTTAACACCGAGGCAAATTTTCCGTGCTATAGAGTCTGCGGAAACCGCTTTTTACAAGTGGAGAGACGTTCCTCTCAGAGAGCGATGCGAGAAGCTGTTCCGCTGGTATCAACTCATGCTTGAAAAGGAAGAGGAGCTTGCTGGCATTTTGACCAGTGAGCAGGGTAAACCATTATCTGAGTCGCGAGGCGAGATACGTTACGCAGCAAGTTACATTCAATGGTATGCGCAGCCAGGCCTGCAAGACCAGGGGAGCGTTCTGCCGTACTCGTCAATCGATGAATCGATGATGGTTATTACCGAGCCGGTAGGTGTTTGTGCTGCGATAACTCCCTGGAATTTTCCTGCGGCGATGATCACGCGAAAAGTTGCGCCGGCACTGGCGGCTGGTTGCACAATGTTGGTTAAACCTGCTCTTGAAACCCCACTGACAGCAATTGCAATTGCTGAGTTAGCGATACAGGCGGGGATTCCCGAAGGTGTTTTAAGCATTGTAACCGGCGACGGGGAGGCTATTGGCAAAATATTCAGTGAAAGTGCCGTGGTCAGAAAGTTAAGTTTTACCGGCTCAACTCGAGTCGGGCGTTTACTCATGGCTTCATCAGCTTCAACGATTAAGCGACTCTCACTTGAACTCGGCGGAAATGCGCCTTTTATTGTTTGTGAAACCGCAGATGTCGAGCGTGCAGTGCAAGGAGCTATCCAATCAAAATTTCGTAATGCGGGGCAAACCTGCGTATGTGCTAATGCCTTTTACGTTCATGCCAAAGTTTACGATGAGTTTACTGCGAAATTTATCGCCCGGGTAAATCAACTCATGTTGGGTAACGGCAAAAATGAGTCCGTCGATATTGGTCCATTGATTAACGAAAATGCACTCGAAAAAGTAGAGCAGATAGTCGCAGATGCAGTAAAAAAAGGCGCCGTAATCGCCTGTGGCGGAGAGCGGTGGGTAAACTCAGAGCGCTGGTATTACCCGACCGTGTTACTCAACGCTGATAGCTCTATGCGTTGTGTGAATGAAGAAATCTTCGGGCCCGTTGCACCTATTGTTCAATACGACAATGAGACAGCTTTATTAGAAGAACTCAGACAGCAACAAACCGGATTAGCTGCCTACTTTTACAGCCAGAATTTAGGGCAAATAAAACGTCTTTCGAGAGCTCTTGAAGTTGGAATGATTGGTGTTAATAGCGGCGTTATATCTGACGCGGCAGTGCCTTTTGGCGGTGTTAAATCGTCGGGAATTGGCCGCGAGGGCGGGCGCCATGGAATTGAAGAATATTTAGAAACTAAGTACATCAAACTTAGTTATTAATATAAGCGTTAGAACAACAAAAAAAGGAAGAACAATGAAAACAATAAAATCAGTACTATCAATGGCTTTAGCTACAGCACTTATGAGTGCATCCGGAGTTTCGTTGGCTCAGACCAGCGATATTGAAAACCTTCAAAAAGATATGCCCAAAAACTGGGGGAAATGGGGCGATGACGATCAACTTGGCGCTCTTAACTATCTTGATGAAAAACAGGCTTTGCGTGGTATAAAAGCCGTTCGTTCAGGTGAAACTTTTACGCTGCAACTGCCGATTACTCATGGCGTCGGGCCTGTGTTCCCGGGGCGTGTTCCGGCCATGCATTTCATGACGCAGGACGAGAGTATGTACAGTGTAAACAAGCTGGATGAGCTGGCCGGTGGTGTTAAGTACTCAGACGATGCAGTTTTTATGTACTTACAGGGCACGACGCACATGGATGCACTAGGTCACGCCTGGTATGGCGATAAAGTATACGGCGGGGTATCGGCCGATAGCACAGTGCATGGACATGATCATGTTGATGTCGGTGTGTTAGCTGAACACGGTATTGTTGGCCGCGGCGTACTACTGGATGTCGGGCATTTGAAAGGTGGTGACGTAGGACGGCTGGCACCGGGCTCATGCATTACGTTACAAGACTTGAAAGATACGGCAGAAGCACAGGATGTAACCCTTGAAAAACGCGATATTTTGTTAATAAGAACAGGATCTGTTGGACGTTTTTATCAAGAGGAACCAGATGCTGAGTGGAGCGCAACAACGGAGCCCGGCCTGTGTTATAGCAAAGACCTGATCAAATGGATTGATAACATGGAGATACCCGTGATTGCGGCTGATAACCTGGCAGTTGAGCTCGTACCGCAAGAGATTGAAGGTAAAGATTATGTGATCCCGCTACATGGTGCGCTTATTCGGGACTTAGGTGTGGTATTGAGTGAGCTTTACTGGTTGGACGATTTGGCGGCAGATAGCCGTGAAGACGGTCAATATACCTTTATGTTTACTGCTGCGCCTTTAAAGATGGAGCGAGGCTCGGGTTCTCCAATTAATCCTATCGTTATTAAGTAGGCTTTCGCCCGGAAGCATGCAGGCGTTGTGTCTGTATGCTTCTCTAGTTTTTGTCGTAGTAACCTGTCGTTAATCATATGATAATCAACTAAAAAACAACAAAAAATATAAGTTTATTTCGTTATTATTACATACATTGCTTCGCTGAATGAAGCAGTGCTGCCTTGCAGCTTGGAAGTAGTATGTGCGGGACACGCACGACATAACGGAGTATTAAAGAATGAAAAAAGCAGTATTAGCTACACTTATCGGCGCCGCGTTATTCAGTGGTGCAACTTTAGCCGCTGATCAAGGTTCTGACTTTGATCGCGTAGAAGCGCGTTTTATCGACTTCGGTGATGATGTCGATGGTTTTGGCCTTGATGGTCGTGTAATGCTGAGTGAATCTATTTATTTCACTGCAGATTACTCTCAGCTTAGCGAAGGCGATGCGGATTTTGATCAAATCTTTGCTGGTGTTGGTTACAAACACGACTTCAGCGAAAAATTCACTGGTTTTGCTGATGTGAACCTTTATTACGCAGATGTTGATACTCAGGTAGGCAGCGACGATGATACTGGTTATGCAGTGCAGGTTGGTGGTGTTTATCGTTTAAACCCAGCATTTGAGTTCTCAGGTCTGGTACGTCACGTCGATAACGATGTTTTCGTAGACTCTGAGCAAGAATATGAATTGTCTGCTCGTTGGTACATCAATAACCAATTCAGCTTAAGTGCAACTTATGTTGATGGTTTTGATAGTGACTGGTTCGATGGCTACTCTATTGGCGCTGCTTGGCACTTCTAAGCAAGCCTGTTAAGCCTGCCGCCTGTCGTTTTAGATGGGCGGCAATTTACCCTAAAGACTTCCATTACCTTCTTAAAGACCGCGCTAGTAAACTTCAATACGAACAATGCTTCATTTCAATTAAGAAACCTACAGACAGACCTCGTTAAGGCTTTAACCGTTGTGTTTCCATTAAAGTCAAAGTAAATGAATAAAGCTTGAGGGATACTTCAATTAACCGAGTAAAGGTATTTTTCTATGGGGTAAACCGGGCACTTAGAATGGTGCGTCCGAGTAGACTCGAACTACCGACCTCTGCCATGTCAAGGCAGTTAAGGGTAGGATGTCTTGCTAGATATTAATTTGCATTAACCTACACCCCTTATCAAATGTGGATCCTAGCTAACACTTAAAAACAATCAGTTTAGGTACATAGAGGCCAAATACAACGGTCAAAATAGTTTATGGTCACCTATTTTATGTACTAAATTGGTCATTTTTAAGAGGCAAGAATAGTACCTAATGTGAATTTTTATGCAATTTTAACGAACTGGTGAACGGCAACTTAAGCTGGTGGTAACTTCAGAATATCTCGCGGCGCGCCTGCTGATTTCCACTAACCTGGCTTACATAATGTGACTAACTGTACTGATTTAAAGTATGTCCGAGATGACCAAAATCAGTATGGCGGTTTATTGCAGTTGGGGACAGAGTTTGAAAGCTAAACGAAATAACGCCATCAATCTAAGCGACGACTTCTTTGTCATTCACTTCAGTTCTGGTTGTTATCAGATTTACGCTCATACCAGAACAAATAGTATGCTATTGATAGGATTGGAGCTAACGCTGTTGCGATAGTTGCCATAGTTTCTGAGATCTAAAACCTCTTGTTTTTCATTGATTAATTTTTGGTTTTCTCTCGACCAAAGAACCGTTAAGCCAGCACTTATCTTCATCGCTTAAAACAAAGTCATCCTTAGAACTTTTGGCTAGTAGTTGATCGAGGCTGTACTCTCTAGACGTTTCTTTGTGACTTTGCTTCTGCGGTAGCTTCTTTTTACAGTGCATCTGTCTAGCCTCATGTTGTTGAATAAATTAGTTCTGACCCAGTTGCAAGACTGGTAAACTCGTTATTCATAATAAATAGAGGGATGTGCTCCTAATATTGAGCTCAAAATTTTTTCGCATGAATAGCTCAATTGGCTTGTCATCTCCCGCGAAGTGAATACTGGTAGGTACTCTAGGGAAAAATTATTCGAGATATTCAGTACCTAGTTTCCAAGTAGCTTCATTGGTAATTACGGTACCTATCCGATAACTTAGCAAAAAACACCGGTGTTCTGCTAGTTTTAGAGCGCTATACTTACTGATTTGTGCATTAGACAAAGTAGGGGGCACAATGACAACCGGACAAATAGTGCTTTTGCTTGTATTGATCTTCGGGCTTATTTTATTTTTTACTATCGGTGTATGGGGTATCAACCGATTGAAGTCTGCGGAAGACAGTCAGGATGAGCGGTGTTTTTCAACCGAGTTGTCCAAAAAAACTGTTTTAAGCAA
>TARA_R100001369_G_scaffold8294_3_pt1 | contig 53288 bp, 48 predicted proteins | sample TARA_R100001369 | Tara Oceans TARA_R100001369 (sample SAMEA2621528) | marine metagenome | biome: marine biome (ENVO:00000447); feature: surface water layer (ENVO:00002042); material: "saline water (ENVO:00002010), including plankton (ENVO:xxxxxxxx)" | depth 5 m
AAAGTTTCTGGCGCTTTTGAGGCCTCTTCAACAACGCCCGTGGAGGTCTCGGGCGTCGCAATGTCCAGCTCATCGGTTTGCTCTTGAGGCTGTTCCTTTAACTGCTCCTCCTGCGCCTGCTTGTCTTGAGGCGCCTGCTGCGGATCTTGCTTATTCTTGCGTTTAAAAAAACCAAACATGAGTGCTACCCGACATAAATAGTGAACATTAAGGTTATGCTAACACCGTAACCCAAGACTTTGGATAAACAGCCCGTTACAATCCGCTTCATGACACGACAACGCCCCCCTCGATCCTCTACATCCCGCCGCACACCAGCTAAGCGGGGTGGTCAACAACTTGGCAAACCTATTGGTAAGCCACTTGGTAAGTTACGCATCATCGGCGGTGAGTTCCGTCGCCGTCAGTTGCCGGTGCTGGATAGCCCTGGTTTGCGTCCAACCCCAGACCGCGTGCGTGAAACGCTGTTCAACTGGCTCGGCCAACAGCTTTACGGCCAGCAAGTACTCGACCTGTTCGCAGGTACCGGTGCGCTAGGCATTGAAGCGGTGTCTCGCGGCGCCTCCTGGGTCGATTTTGTTGAGCGCGACCCACAGGTAGCGGCGCAGCTGTCGACCAATCTGGCATCGCTCAATATTACCGCAAGCGCGGTGCATGTTAACGATGTTCAGGCCTATCTGACGCGCCCAGCCAAGCCCTATACACTGGTCTTTCTTGATCCGCCGTTCCATCAGCAGTTGGCCGCGCCCTGCTGCTCGGCATTGGAAACTAGCGGCTGGCTGGATAACGAGGCAATGATTTACCTGGAAACCGAGACGTTGCTGGCTCCCAAGGTGCCCGCCAACTGGCTATTGCACCGCGAAACCCAGGCGGGCGAAAGCACTGCGCGGCTCTATCAACGTCAAGCACCGTAAACAGCGCTTGCCGCCACGCGGCGGTGGCGTTACGCTCGCCTCATTCGCCCCTACTGACAAGCTTTGTTTTTGTTTATTTGGGTGCCTTTTTATGACCTATTTTGGGTTTTTGTTTTTACGCTAGGGAGAGATACATGAGTCTGGAGCTATTTAATCAACTTGAACAGAAAGTCACCGACACCGTTGATGCACTGGAGATGATGAAACTGGAAAATGAAGAGCTGCGCGGCGAAAACGCCAAGCTGAAAGAGGAGCGCGAAGAGTGGGAGCGTCGCCTCAACAGCCTACTCAGCAAGTTCGACAGCCTAGAAACAACTAGCGCTTCGTAACTAGCTTTGCGCTACTTGGAGTATCTGCGACATGAGTAGCGCGTCTTCTCGCCCAGCAGGCCCTTTGGCCGCTGGGTAATAGCCTTTGCGCCGCCCATCTTCGCTAAGCCCGCAGCACTGGTAGAGCCGGATAGCGCTAAGATTCCCCACCCGCACCTCTAGCAGCAGTCGCTCACTCAGCCAGCCGCGTGCGGTCGACAGCACGACCTCCATCAACGCGCGACCTGCTCCACTGCGACGCTGCTCTGGGTGTACTCCAATGGCTTGCAACTCCGCTTCAAACGGCAGTCGCGCCACAATGGCATACCCTAACAGCTGCTCATCCTGCCACCAGCCCAATACACAGGTATCCTGGCCGCCCAACGCTGCCAGCATTTGCGTCTCGGAAGTGCCGCTCTGCGCCCGCTGCTCAAGCGCGAGCAGCAGGGCCAGGTGCTCGACGTTGAGTTCAGTGATCATCAGCAGTCTGCTTAGCGCCAGCCGCCCACTGCTGGCCTAACGCCTGCAGCGCTGGCCAGAGGTCGCGCTTACTATGGCTACCGTCGAGGAGCGACCCAAGTGAGGGGCCCTGCCATAAGGGCAGCGAAAGCGTTTGGCTTTGACCTTCAGCCACGTTCAGTATGCGCTCCAGCGGTGCTTGTTCAGCCCCAGATTCGGTATCAGGCTCGGCTTCCAACTCACCCCACCAAAGTAATCGCTCTAATCGCCACCCTTGACGGCTCGCGCTTCCGGCGATAAACGCCGCCAAGCCCTCGCGGGCTTCGTCCAAGGGATCCTCTACCGCAAAGGCGTTGGCCATTTGCGGCCAAGTGAAGTGGCTCACTTCCGGCAACGCTCCACGCTGAATGCCCGCGGCCTGCAACAGGTTAACCAGTAGCTGCTGCTCAAGCGGACTCATTTCCCCCGCCTGCAGCACCATCCAGCGGCCCTCAAGACAAACGCAGGAGAGCGCGAACTTAAGAGGTTTGGCTGGCACCACTTCCGCGCTGGGAGTCGCCGTCTCCGGGTTGGCAATCGCCGGCTTATTTTGGCTCGGCTTGTCCGCACGTTGCTTGTCTTGACCTAGCAGTGCCCGCACCGCCGAGGGTGAAGCAATGGCTTCGCCTGAGGCCTGGGGGTCGGAAGATTGAAGCTCGGGCGGTTGAGGTTTGGACGTTTGACGCTTGGGCGCAGGGGCGTCGTCCAGCAATGCCTGTAGCCGCTCCCGAGGCGGCGTAGGAGCAGGCGTCGAATCTTCCCACTCACAGGCCTCGGTGGGCAGCGCATTAGGCAACTGGTATTTAGCGGCCCAGGCGGTAATGCCCATGGCGTCCAGGTAGTGGCGCCGAGTAACTTCTTGATTCACTTCCCGCCGCCGCGACAGTTGGGTGAGTTCGGGCGTTCACCGCCGCGTGCCTGCCACTCGCTGGGGGTATAAAGATGCAGCGCTAAAGCGTGCACCGGTCCGGAAAGCTCATCGGCCAACAGCGCATAAATTTGCTGGTGACGCTTCACCGGCATCATGCCATCGAAGGAGTCACTCACTAGCGTCACTTTGAAGTGGGTTTCAGAGTTCGCGGGCACGTTGTGCATGTGGCTTTCGTTTTCAACCTGCAGCACGTCTGGCGCGAGTGCCGTTAACTTCTGCTCAATCTGTGTCTGCAGCGTCATAAGGTTCTCCTTGAGAGATCACAAACCATTTTATTGTACGCGCTTACTGGCCCGCAGACGATGCCCGTCGAGCGTGTAACGCACGCCTTGCCAGCGGCATGCGCGCCACGCTTGCCAAGAGCGCCAGCAGCGTAGTCGCCGCCCCTAGCCAGAGCGTTACCTGTACCGGCCAGCCTAGCGCCAACGCTGCACCGACTAAGGCCACGCCAAACGACTGCCCGACGGTACGTGTGGTGCTCATGACGCCAGAGACGTTGGAACTGCGCTCCGGCGGCAGGCTGCCCATCATTTCGCGGTTGTTAGGCGGCTGGAACAGGCCAAAGCCAATACCGCATAGCGCAGTGCGCCATAGACTTCCCGCCACACCGGTCGACTCATCGACCAGCGCCAGCGCAATCAGGCCAATGATAAGTAGGCCAAGCCCCGTACTGGAGAGAATACTGGGATTAATACGGTCGGCTAAGCGCCCCGCTACAGGGCCAACGAACATGATAGCCAGTGGCCAAGGAGTGAACAGCCAAGCGGTTTCCAGTGGCGAAAACCCCATCTGCTCCTGATAGAAAAACGACAGGGCTACAAACGTAAGGCCCTGACCTATAAAGGCAAGTCCAGAGGCAGATACCGCCAGTGTAAAGCGCAGCTCGGCAAATACGCTAAGCGGCAACAGTGGATAAGGTGCGCGACGCTGACGCGCAATAAACCCAGCACAGGCCAATACCGCCAATAGCACCCAGCCACCGCTTTGCCAAACCGGCGCGGCGTGGCTCACGGCGTCCATGGCAATAAAGAAGCTGGCCAGCATAACGATCGAGAGCAGCGCCCCAGCCACATCAAAACTGCCTTTGCGTGGTTCTTCTCGGGGCAACGCACGCTTGGCGAGCCATAACGAGCAAAGACCCAGCGGCACATTGAGCGCAAACAGCCAGGGCCAGTCGGCAAAGGACAGGATTACCCCACTCAGCGTGGGCCCTGCCGCGTAGCCACCGGCCACCACCAAGGCACTCAAGCCAAGGGCGCTGCCCAAGAGGCGCGAGGGGAAAATGGCTCGATAGAGCGATGGGCCAATCGATAGCGTGGCCGCAGCACCTAGCCCCTGAAAGGCACGAAACACTAGCAACGTTTCTAAATTGCGCGATAGCGCTGCCCCTAGCGCGGCAGCGACAAAGGTGGCCAGCCCAAACAGGTAGAGCCTGCGACGTGTGATCAATTCACTAATGCCCGCAAACACGAGCAAAAAAGCCGCACAAACGACCTGAAACAGGTTGGTAATCCATACCGCTCGGGATGCCGACACATTCAAGTCGGCGGCAATAGAGGGCAGCGCCAGGTTGATCATGGTGGTATCGACCACCGCCATCAAGGTACCGGTCACCAGCGCCATCACAGCAAGGGCGCGTTCAGGCCCAGGCAGGCCATCGTCGCCGGGGCGGGTTTCAAACAGTCGCATGCAAGCGTTCCTAGGCAGGAGAGATCTTAAACAAAACGGTGAAAAAGAAACGACTCAAATAGTGGGGTTCAAAATCCTGTCTTAAAAACACAGAAACCGGCCTAAGCCGGTTCCGAATTGCGCTATTTCGAAGTGCGCTAGCTGGCTGTTAGCAACCAGCTGTTCAGGCAACCACTAAGCTTAAATAATACTAGGCTTGCCTAAATACTAGCACGCTAACGGCTAATCCTGCTCGCTGTCGAGCAGTAATGCATCATCGACTTCTGAGATTTCCAGCGCCGTTTCGTCGTCCAGATCAATGGCCAGGTAGCTGTGCTCGACGCGCACAAACTCCTGGAACAATGCCCAGTCGAGTTTATCCGGCCACTGCCGTTCGTCCTCTTCCCAAGCGCGCAGCTCAGTCTCAAGAATTTCCACGTAGCGGTCACGCACAAACGTTTCCAGCGCTTCTGGGGTATCCATCTCTGGAATCAGGTAAATGGTACTTTCACGTTCGACGTCGTCCAGGGTCAGGTCGTCGTCTCCCATGGTGGGTTCCAGCGCGTTGATCCAGTCCACAAAGGGCTGGGTCGGCCTGACGCTCAGTGCGGAGCGGTTAAGCAGTTTCATGGGATTCTCCTCGCCGTCGAAACGTTGACCATTATGGGCGCTATAACGCGCCCTTACCAACTTTTCATCCGTTATCGTAGCGTGTTAGTCCACTTCAGGGCGCATCGCCGGGAACAGCAACACATCGCGAATCGATGCGCTGTCGGTGAACAGCATCACCAAGCGGTCAATACCGATGCCTTCGCCCGCGGTGGGCGGCATGCCGTACTCCAACGCACGTACGTAATCTGCATCGTAGTACATCGCTTCCAGGTCACCGGCATCTTTTTCCGCGGACTGGGCACGGAAGCGCTCCGCCTGATCTTCGGCGTCGTTAAGCTCCGAGAAGCCGTTGGCGATTTCGCGTCCCCCCACAAAGAACTCAAAGCGGTCGGTGACGAAGGGATTAGCGTCATTACGCCGGGCAAGCGGACTCACTTCAGCCGGGTATTCGGTGATAAAGGTCGGCTGGTCGAGCTTATGTTCGGCAACTTCTTCAAATATCTCCGTTTGCACCTTGCCCAGACCCCAGCTCTCTTTGACCTTGATGCCCAGTTTCTCAGCGGTTGTCCGCGCCGCCTCGAGCGAATCCAAATCGCTATCGGCAATGCCGTCGCCATGATCAAGAATCGCCTGACGTAGCGTTAAGCGGGCAAAAGGTTTGCCGAAATCGTAGCTCGCGCCCTGATACTCAATCACTGCGTTACCGAGCACTTCTTCAGCGGCGGTGCGCAACATCGCTTCGGTCATATCCAGCAGGTCACGGTAATCCGCATAGGCCCAGTAGAACTCCACCATGGTGAATTCTGGGTTGTGGCGCGTCGATAACCCTTCGTTGCGGAAGTTGCGGTTAATCTCGAACACCTTCTCAAAGCCGCCCACCACCAGACGCTTGAGATAAAGCTCAGGCGCAATACGCAGATACATGTCGATATCCAGAGCATTGTGGTGGGTAATGAACGGCCGTGCCGCCGCTCCGCCGGGGATCGGCTGGAGCATTGGCGTCTCTACTTCCATAAAACCACGGGCTTCAAAGAAGCGGCGCATGGAGCTAATGACCGCTGCGCGGGTTTCAAACACCTTGCGCGACTGCGGATTCATGATCAGATCCACATAGCGCTGGCGATAGCGGGCCTCCATATCGGTGAGGCCGTGAAACTTATCCGGCAGCGGGCGCAGGCTCTTGGTGAGCAGTTGCACCTCCTTCATCATCACGTACAGATCGCCCTTGCCGGATTTATGCACCGGCCCGTGGGCAGCGACGATGTCACCGATATCCCAGCTTTTAACGTCTTCCAGTACGTCGGCGGGCAGGCCTTTTTTATCCACGTAGAGCTGGATTTGCCCGGCTACATCCTGAATGACGATGAAGGGGCCACGTTGACGCATCACACGACCTGCCACAGCGGCGTGGTGATCCAGCGCTTCAAGCTCAGCCTTGTCTTTATCGCCGAAGGCATTTTGCAGCTCGACGGTTAAGCTGTCGCGGCGAAAATCATTGGGAAACGCACTCTTTCCCTGCTCAGCGGCGCGCTCGCGGCGAGCAGTCAACTTGGCTCGGCGCTCGGCAATCAGGTGGTTTTCGTTGTCTGCAGGAGACGCGTCTTGGTTAGCCATGGGGCACCCTGTTCATGTTCAAACGCTAAAAAAATTACAAACCTTGCTTCAAGCTGGCGACGATAAATTGGTCAATATCCCCGTCGAGCACTTTATCGCAGTTACTGGACTGCACGCTGGTGCGCAAATCCTTGATGCGCTGATCATCCAGCACGTAAGAGCGTATCTGGCTGCCCCAGCCGATATCAGCCTTGGAGTCCTCGGCCTCCTGCTTGGCGGCGTTGCGCTTTTGCATCTCGTGTTCCCACAACCGCGCTTTCAACTGCTTCATGGCAAAATCGCGGTTGGCGTGCTGGCTGCGCTGGCCTTGACAGGCCACGACGATCCCGGTCGGCTCGTGGGTAATCCGCACGGCCGAATCGGTGGTGTTTACGTGCTGACCGCCCGCACCGCTGGAGCGGTAGGTATCGACGCGCAAGTCCGAGGGATTAATTTCTACCTCGAAACTGTCGTCAATTTCCGGGGACAGGAATACCGAGGCAAACGAGGTATGCCGACGGCCACCGGAATCAAACGGGCTTTTACGCACTAGGCGGTGCACGCCGGTTTCAGTACGCAGCCAGCCGAAAGCGTAATCGCCCTGGATATGCACCGTGGCCGACTTAATGCCCGCCACTTCGCCAGCAGAGATTTCGGTGATATCGGCTTTGAAGCCGTGACTCTCCGCCCAGCGCAGGTACATGCGCAATAAAATATTGGCCCAATCCTGGGCTTCGGTGCCACCAGAGCCGGACTGAATTTCCAGGTAAGCGTTGTTCTGATCCATTTCACCGGAGAACATGCGACGAAATTCCAGTTTTTCTAACGCCGCCTGCATGCTATCCAGCTCTTTGCACACTTCTTCGACGGTGCCTTCGTCCTCTTCCATTTCGGCAAGCTCAAGCAGATCCCGGCTATCGCCAAGGCCCTGCTCAAGTTCATCAATGGTAGCCACTATGGCTTCGAGGGAGGCGCGCTCTTTGCCTAACTTCTGCGCATAGTCTGGATCGTTCCAGACATTGGGGTCTTCCAGTTCGCGGGTGACCTCTTCTAGCCGATCTTTCTTCTCGGCATAGTCAAAGATACCCCCTAAGAACGTCTGTCCGCTCAGACAGGTCCTTGAGCTGGTTGTGAATCGGATTGGTTTCCAACATGGGATCGCCCTAGCTTGGTCTACTCGGATCGTACAGAAGTGTATCGATCAGAAAAGCGCATAGTGTAACGAAAGCCGACACGCCCCGCATCCAATGGCCTGCCACTAGGTAATAAAAAACCCGGCATGCGCCGGGTTTCATTGGAGTTTGGTTCTCTAGGACTTAAAAGCGATAGGTTAACTGAGCACCAAAACCGTGAGCTTCGTTTTTGTAGTCGGCTGAGTAATTAGTCCCACCTGCTCCAGCTAGCGAATCAAAACGCTGCTGATCCACAAAAGTGCCACGCTCGGTTAGATAGGAGTAAGCAAAGTCTAATGTCATATCAGGCGTAGGGCTCCAGCCTGCGCCTAGGGAAAAAATACGGCGATCATCAGAGGGAATGCGTACGCTACGGTCTTCATCATTAGATGGCGTAAAGTCTAGTGTTACCCCCGCGCGGAGCGCCAACGTCGACGTTAACTGGTACTCACCGCCTGTGGCAAAGGCCCAAACATTTTCATAGTTTTGCGGCTCTTGGGTAATAAGACCACCCTGATCATTAACAACCCGGATTTCTTCAAACTGGCTCCAGCGTACCCAAGAGGCGCCAAACATCAGTTTAAGGCGATCAGTCATCTGTTGAGTTAGTGAGAAATTAACTGTTTCAGGTGTGGTTAAATCTAAATTAGCGTTACTTTGAAGAGGAGCTCCTGTAATTGGATTTGGGGCTGTTGTGCCATCCGGAGCAATGGCTCTATAGTCACCTTCAAGCTCATAGTCAACTTTCGAACGGTAAGTGAGACCCAGCGTAGTTTCGGGTACCGGGCGATAGATAACACCTAAGTTATAGCCCCATGCATCATCTTTACCGTCAACACGTGCATCAATGTCATTAGCAGGATCGAAGTCAGCGCTGCCTGGCACCTGACGACGAAGCTCACCTTCCACACGGTTGTAAGTCACACCAGCCCCTACTGACCACTGGTCATTAAAACGGTAAGAAACCGTTGGCTGAGCACTCATTACAGTGAGTTCGGTATAGTTACCAAAGTACCTGCCTTCAAATGTGTCTTCATAATCGGTCTTAGACCCAAAGGGTGCGTAAACACCAAACCCTAAAGCCAAGCGCTCATTCACTGGGTGTGCATAGAATGCAAATGGAATTAAGGTTCCCGGCACCATATCACCATTATTTGTGCCTTGTGCTGCTGGGCCGAGAGCCCCTACAGCAGGACCACCAGGAGTGTTTGCAAAAGTTTCATAATTTACATTTTCAATCTCAGTATTAACATTTAAAAAAGTCCCACCCGCCGTAATCTGTGCACGGTCTAAAAACGACATACCCGCCGGGTTGCCGTACACAATGGTTGCATCATGAATGTTAGAGCTTCGCCCGGCGTGACCATAGCCCTGCCCACTCACGCTCTGCTCGTTGATTTGATACCCGCCCGCGTGGGCTTGGCTGGCGAAGACGGCCGCGATGGCAGCAGCCAGGGTGAGCTTATTAAATTTATTATTCATAGTGGGCCTCTCTTCCCGATGATCCAGTGGATACCGACGATCCACTCTCTTTATTTTTACATGACTGTTTTCTCGCAACTGAGCCAAAGGTTCAAGGGCAAACGTTCGTTTTATTTTATTTTTGGCTTATACATTAGTCGCACGCTCGTTTTAAATCAGTGTTTTAGTCATTTCGGCTGATTGAGCAAAGGCACTCTTGACCTATGGGTAACCCATAGGTTCTAAACTACCGTGGTTACTATTTAACCGGTCGGGAGAACAGGCCATGAAGGTTAACGAGCTTGCTAAACGCGGAGGGGTTACCGCTGAGACCGTGCGCCACTACGCTCGTGAGCGTCTACTTGCCCCCCAGCGCCACCCGGATAATGGCTATCAGCTATTTTCGGATACCGACCTAGAGCGGCTGCGGTTTATTCAACGGGCACGCAAATTAGGTTTTAGCGTGGCGGAGATTCGCGACATCCTGACCCACGCCGACCAAGGTGACTCCCCCTGCCCATTGGTACGCGACTTACTTGCCAGCCGACTACCGCAAATCCGCGCACGCATTGCCGAGCTGGAAGCACTAGCCGAACGAATGGAACAGGCCATGGAGAGCTGGCAGCAAATGCCCGATGGCTCCCCCGACGGCCACAGCGTGTGCCGTCTGATTGAGAGTTTTCCTGACGCCACGCCTACCAAGGAGACCCCATGAGCGACGCCTCTACCGAAGCCACCTCAAGCGTGAGCCCTGCCAATGGAGTCACCACGCGAACTATTCCTGGCATGAATTGCCAGGGCTGCGTCAAGCGTATGCGCGAGGCAGTACAAAATGGTGACCCAAGTGCCGACGTGATCGGCACGCCTAGCGAAAAACGCCTAGAGGTTGTTTCATCGCTAACCGACGCCGAGCTTGATCAACGCTTGACCGAGGCGGGCTACCCGCCAGGCGAAGCAGCTCTGGAGGAAACAACCCCAGACGGAGCAACTAAGCAACCAGATACCACGCCACCCGCTAAGGCTGAAAAGGCTGCAAGTCCCCCTTCCCAAGGCCAAGGTAAAAAGCAGCGTCTGGCGATTAGCGGGATGACCTGCGCCAGCTGCGTTAAGAGCGTGCAGAAAGCACTAGAGCGAACTGAGGGAGTCGACACCGCCAGCGTCAATTTTGGCACCCACTCCGCCCAGGTGTTTGGCAGTGCAAAGACCCAAGCGTTAATCGCCGCCGTTGAGTCAGCCGGCTATGGCGCCGAACCGATTGTGGATATGCGGGAAGCAGAACGCACTCGTGCAGAGCAGGATGCCAAGACTTACCAAAAACGGCTGCGCGGCAGCGCGATCTCGCTGGCACTGGCCATTCCGCTGATGCTCAGCATGCTTTTTTTCCACCCTCACCCGATGGGGCTGGGGCGTCTCTACTGGTTAGTCATTGGCCTATTAACCCTGGGTATTATGGCCTTCCCAGGACGCCACTTTTTCGTCAACGCCTGGAAGCAGCTTAAGCACCACCAAGCCAATATGGATACCTTGGTCGCTATGGGCACTGGCGCCGCCTGGCTATATTCCATGGCCGTGGTGCTGTTTGCGCCGTGGCTGCCAGAAGTCGCTCAGGGGATCTATTTTGAAGCCTCAGCCATGGTGATCGGGCTGATTCTCCTCGGCAATGCCATGGAGCTACGCGCCCGGGGCCGCACCAGCGATGCGCTAAAGCGCCTGCTTGACCTACAGAGCCGCACCGCGCGGGTGATTCGCGACGGACACGAGCACGAGATTGAGATTGACGCGGTGCGTGCTGGCGACCACGTACGGGTACGCCCCGGCGAGCGCTTACCGGTGGATGGTGACGTCATTGAAGGCCAAAGCCATATTGATGAGTCAATGCTTACCGGCGAGCCACTCCCCATCGCCAAAAACGCGGGGGATGAAGTCAGCGCAGGCACGGTGAATGGCAAAGGGGGCTTGATCTATCGCGCCACGCGGGTGGGCACCGACACTCGCCTGGGGCAGATTACCGAACAGGTAGCGAGCGCTCAAAACTCGCGCCCTCCGATTGGCGAGCTAGCCGACCAGGTCTCCAGCGTTTTCGTGCCTGCGGTAATGATCATTGCCGTATTGACGGCCCTGGTGTGGTTCAACCTAGGGCCCGCTCCTCAGGTGATTCATATGCTGGTGACGGCGACCACCGTGCTGATTATTGCCTGCCCCTGCGCGCTGGGTCTGGCGACGCCAATCTCGACCATGATCGGCGTCGGTAAAGCGGCAGAGCATGGGGTGCTGGTACGCAGCGGCGAGGCGCTGCAAACCGCCAGCAAGCTGACCACGCTAGTCGTCGATAAGACCGGCACGCTCACCCAGGGCAAGCCCAGCGTCACCGATGCGCAGATGTTTGGCGTAGAGCAATCCACCGTGCTGGCGTTGGTGCACGCGCTGGAACGCAGCTCCGAGCACCCATTGGCGGCGGCGTTAATGACCTACGCGGAGGAACACGACGCTAACCCTGCCGAGATTAATGGTTTCGATAGCGTGACCGGTGGCGGGGTGAAAGCCAAAACAGCCGACGGCAAAGCGCTGCTGCTGGGCAATGCGCGTCTGTTAAACGAAGCCGGTGTAGATCTCAAGGCCGGTGAAGAGCAGGCCCGTGCTCTGGAGGAGCAGGCCCGCACACTGGTGTACTTGGCGGTGGATGGCAAATTGGCCGCTCTGTTTGGCATCAGCGACCCGCTTCGCCACGACACCGTGGCCGCGATCAAGCGCCTGCAAAAAGACGGCTTAACCATCGTTATGCTTACAGGCGATAACGAGCACACCGCCAGGGCCATCGCCCAGGAAGTGGGCATTGATGAGTTTCGGGCAGGGCTGTTACCCGAGGACAAGCACGCCGAGATCGAGCGCCGCCAGAAGGCGGGAGAAATCGTTGGCATGGTGGGCGATGGCATCAATGATGCCCCGGCGCTGGCCAGGGCGAACGTGGGCTTTGCCATTGGCCAGGGCACCGATGTGGCCATTGAGAGCGCGGGTATCACGCTAATGCGCGGCTCGCTGCACGGGGTGGCGTCAGCGATAGAGATCAGCCGCGCCACGCTGCGCAATATCAAACAGAACTTGGTCGGCGCCTTTGGCTACAACCTACTGTGTATTCCCATCGCGGCGGGCGTGCTCTACCCGCTCACCGGCATGCTGCTTTCACCGATGATTGCGGGTGCTGCCATGTCACTCTCTTCCATCACCGTGGTGAGTAACGCCAACCGTTTGCGGCTATGGAAAGCCAGCCAGGAGGACGCCTCATGAGCTTATTGATCAACTTGGCAGGCTTCGGTCTAATCGCGCTAATTGTGTGGTGGTTCTGGCTTGGCTAAACGTTTTTAGGTCACTCCGATGTAACGCCCTGGCTTATGGTTCAGGGCGATAATCAGGTTGAGCGTAAGCGCCCCTAGTACCGAATAGCCCACGCGATCCCACGGTAGTTGGGTCAGGGCTACCAGCAGGATAACGCCATCGATGGCCAGTTGAACGTAGCCTGCGCGCAGGCCGTGTTTATCCTGTAAGTAGAGCGCGAGGATATTGATACCGCCCAGGCTGGTGCGGTGGCGAAACAGCATCAGCATGCCGATGCCCATCAGCGCGCCGCCCATCAAGGCGGCGTAGATCGAGGGCACGTTGGCAAATTGCACCCAGCCTTGGGTTAACTCTGAAAACAGCGATACCAAGCCGATGGCGGCAAAGGTGCGTAGGGTAAAACTCCAACCCATCCTCTTCACCGCCAAGTAGTAAAACGGCAGGTTAATGGCAAAAAAGTACACCCCAAACCCCCAGCCGGTAACGCTGCTGGTGATATAGCTCAACAGCAGCGCCAAGCCTGCCGTACTGCCGGTCAATAGCACCGCATGGGTGTAAAAGGTCACCCCCAGCGCGACAAAGAACGTGCCCAGCAGCATCGCCATCATATCTTCATAGGGGCGATGTTGATCCTGGGGTAAATCTTCCACGCGCATGGGGCTTCCTTACTTAAATTGTCAGTAGATGATGCGATGCAGAACTTAAATTGGGCTGGCGTGTTCAACCATCAACTGCAGCGTCTCGCGGCCCCGCCAGCGGTTGCGGTTAAGCTTGTAAGCACAGTGGAGCGTATCCCCCACGTTAAACCCAGGCAGTTCCCCAGGCGTTAAGGCACGAAACCAGATGGCTTTGCAGGTCACAGGTCCTGTGGAGAGTTCCAGCATCAGGTGCGCGCCGTCAGCACCCACCGGGCGCAGCGCCTCGACAATAAAGCGACCTTCAAACAGCGGCGGATCAAACTCCCGCCCGTAGGGCCCAAGGGTTTCTATCTCTTGCAAGGTGGTCAGCGAAAGCTGTGCCGTGGAGAGTTCGCCATCCGTCCATAGGCGCGGATAGAGCGTTCGTCCCTCCAGCTGTTCGCCGACGGCCCTCAAGAAAGCCGCTTTAAAGACGTCAAGCTGATCCCGTGGCACGCCCACCCCTGCCGCACCACTATGGCCGCCAAAGCGTGGCAGCGACTGGGGAGCAAGCTCAAAGGTGCGCTGTAAGGCATCGCGCAGGTGAAGCCCGTCAATCGAGCGGCCGGAGCCGGTTAGCATGCCCGGTGCCGAGGCTTGTGTTAGCACCAGCGCCGGGCGCCCGTAGGCCTGCACCAATCGCGAGGCGACGATTCCCTGTACGCCGGCGTGCCCGTCTTCAAGCAGCACCACCACGGCGGGCTCATCGGCGTCCAGAGCCACTGTGGCGAGAGCGCGCGCCTCGGCGGCCATATCGGCCTCAATCGCTTTGCGGGACTGGTTATCCTGATCCAGCACGTCGAGCTGGCGATTGGCGACCCCATCATTCTCGGCCAGCATAAAGTGCAGCGCCGCGTAGGGGTCGTCCAGCCGCGAGCGGGCATTAATCCGCGGCCCCATCTGAAACGCTAACGTCTCGGCGTTAAACGGCACGCTGTCAGCGCCTAAGCGCGTGGCCATAGCGCGCCAGCACGCCGCATCCATACGATTGATCAGTTTTAACCCTTGATTGACCACCGCGCGGTTGGCGGGGCTGCCGCCCAGGGAGACACAATCCGCTACCGTGCCCAGCGCTACGTAGGAGAGCCAGGGCGACAGCTTGGGCGTCGACGCTGATAGCGCCCCCCACTCAATCAGCACACCGCGGGCAAGTGACATCAGCAGCCACGCCACCATACAGCCAGCGATGGTTTTGTCGGGATACTCACAGTCATCACGGGTAGGGTTAACACAGGCGAATGCCGAGCTTGGCGGCCCCTCAATGGGCAGGGCGTGGTGATCGCTGACTACCACGTCGATACCTGCCGCTTTTAATCGCGCGATACGCGGCTCATCAGAGCTGCCACAATCGGCGGTAATCACCAGGGTGGGAAACGGCTTTTGCGCAAGGGTGCGCTCTACCAGCGGTAGGCTAATGCCATAGCCATCGTGAATGCGGTGGCCAATCAGGCTGTGCAGCTTGCCTTCCGGGACTCCAAATAGCTCCACCAGCGTGCGCCTAATCACCACGTGGGAGGTAATGCCATCCACGTCGTAGTCGGTGAGAATGCCGATGGCCTCACCCTCTGCCACCGCCTGAGCGATACGCTCAGCGGCGCGGCGACCATCGGCCAGTTTTTCCGGATGGGCCAGGTAGCGCAGGCTGGGGGCAATTAATGGTAGCAATTCGCCTCTATAACCAGGCAAACGTGAGGCCAGCAGTCGCGCCTGCAACTCGCTTAATCCTTCCGCCTGGGCACGGGCGTAGAGCGCCTCGTCCACAGGACGAGGCTCTAAGCGTGGTCTGGTTGTGCTAGAAGACAGCGTGCTTTGGGGTAAATCTGTCACTGCGGTCATCGATGTCTCAAAAGGTAGGTCTCAACGCCGATTTTCCACGACAAACTGCTGCACGGCGGTAAGCTCTGCGGGCAACACGGTGTAACGCTCTTCGCGTTCAATAAGGTCTTCCATATGCGGCGGCAGCGGTACACCCAGGAAGCCTGCTTTCACCACGGCCTCGGCGAATTTAGCCGGATGCGCAGTGGCGAGGGTAATCATCGGCGTTGTTTGATCAGCACGAGCACGCTCGGCGGCGCGATAGCCGGTGGCGGTGTGCGGGTCGAGCATTTCGCCGGTGCGCTTATGGGCATCGCGAATCACTTCCAGAATCGTCGCATCATCCACGCTGTAGCTGGAAAACTTCTCGCGCAGCTTGGCCAGCGGCGCATCGGCCAGCGCCGTGGGCTCCTGCTGGAAGCGCTCAAGCAGCGCCGCCACGGCCAAGCCATCGCGGTCATAGGCGTCAAACAGCAGGCGCTCAAAGTTAGACGACACCACGATATCCATGGAAGGCGCTAAAGTAGCCGCCAGCTCTTTTTTGGAGAAGTCGTTGGCGGCCAGCGTGCGGTGCAGAATGTCGTTGGCGTTGGTGGCGATGATGAACTGCTTCACCGGCAACCCCATTTTGTAGGCCATGTAGCCCGCAAAAACGTTGCCAAAATTAGCCGACGGCACGCAGAAACTCACCTCACGGTGCGGCGCACCCAGGGCAACGCCTGAGGCAATGTAGTAAACGATCTGCGCCATAATGCGCGCCCAGTTAATCGAGTTGACTGCGACTAGGCGGGTGCCATTAAGGAACGTCTGGTCGGCAAAACTGGCTTTGACCATCGCCTGGGCGTCGTCGAAATTGCCTTCAATGGCAATGTTAAAGACGTTATTGGCCAGCACCGAGGTCATTTGCCTGCGTTGCACTTCCGAGACCCGGTTGTGCGGGTGCAGGATAAAGATGTCCAGGTTGTCGCAGTGGCGACAGCCTTCAATCGCCGCCGAGCCGGTATCGCCCGAGGTCGCGCCCATGATCACCGCACGCTCGCCGCGCTTTTTCAGGAAGTGATCGAGCAGGCGGCCAAGCAGCTGTAGCGCTACGTCTTTAAACGCCAGGGTCGGGCCGTGGAACTGCTCAAGCAGGAAGTGATTGGCATCCAGCTGTTTGAGCGGCAGCACGGCGTCGTGATTGAAGGTCGCGTAGGCCTCGGTCACGATGTTGCGGAAGGTCGCGTCGTCGATCTCACCGTTCACAAACGGCTTCATCACCCGAAAGGCGATTTCCGCGTAGGAGAGCCCGGCCATGTCGGCCAGTTCTTCCCGAGAGAACTCAGGCAGTGTTTCCGGCACATAGAGGCCGCCGTCGCTGGCCATACCGGTGAGCACCACTTCTTCAAAGGAGAGCGCGGGCGCCTGCCCACGCGTGCTGATATAGCGCATCTAGGCTTACTCCCCTTCGTCCAGGCTTTCTACGCGAATGCGCGTTAACGACCCGGCAATATCGGCCATGGATTCGATTTCGCGGATCGCTGCGTTCATCTGTTTCTCTTTGGTGCGGTGAGTCAGCAGAATGATCGGCACCAATTCGCCCTCGGTCGCCTCTTTCTGGATCAGCGCTTCGATAGAGATGCCCTGCTCGGCCAGAATAGTCGCCACCCGTGCCAGTACGCCGGGGCGATCCACCGCCAATAGGCGTAGGTAGTATGCCGTGATGATGTCTTCCATCGGCATGATGGGCAACTGGCTGACATCTTCGTCGATGCCGCTAAACGCCAGGTAGGGAACCCGGTAGTGGTGGTCGGTGGAGATATCCCGCGCCACGTCGAGTAAGTCGGCCACCACCGCTGATGCAGTCGGCTCGGCGCCGGCGCCAGCGCCGTAGTAAAGCGTCGGCCCTACCGCGTCGCCCATTACCGCAATGGCATTTTTTACGCCATGAACATTGGCCAGCAGACGCTCTTTAGGAATCAGCGTGGGGTGAACCCGCAGTTCCAGGCCTTGATCGGTACGCTTGGAGATACCCAAGTGCTTGATTACGTAGCCAAGGTTGTCGGCTTGTTCGACATCTTCTGCAGTAATCCGTGAAATGCCTTCGGTGAAAGCTTTCTCGAACTGCAGCGGCACGCCGTAGGCAATCGAGGCCAAAATAGTCAGTTTGTGCGCCGCGTCGATACCTTCCACGTCAAAGGTGGGGTCAGATTCGGCGTAGCCTAGCGCCTGAGCTTCCGCGAGCACGTCCTCAAAGGCGCGGCCTTCATCGCGCATATGGGTAAGAATATAGTTGCCGGTGCCGTTGATAATCCCCGCTACCCACTCAATGCGGTTGGCACCCAGGCCTTCGCGCAGCGATTTGATCACCGGAATGCCGCCTGCGACTGCAGCTTCGAATGCCACGATGACGCCCTTTTCGTGAGCGGCCTTGAAGATTTCGTTGCCGTGCACTGCAATCAGCGCCTTATTGGCGGTGACCACATGCTTGCCGTTTTCAATGGCGGTGAGCACCAGCTCGCGGGCGATATCGTAACCGCCAATGAGCTCTACCAGGACATCCACATTGGGATTGGTCGCTACTTCAAACACATCGGAGGTGGCATTGATGCCGGTAATATCGCAGTCAGGATGAATACTGCGGTGAGCAACCTGCTCAATCACAATAGGGCGGCCAGCACGACGCGCAATATCATCAGCGTTGCGAGTCAATACGTTAAAGGTGCCGCCACCGACAGTACCTAGACCACAAATACCTACTCTTACCGGTTTCAAAATACTTCCCCTTTCGTGTTGTGCACCTGGTGGTGCTGGCCTTAATTACGGTTTTGAATTCGATCTTAAAGACCGCGCCTCAGCGCTTTGCATTATCTTTCAATGTGACGTTATTCGTCATCCAAGCCTAACATGGCAGAGAGCCGCTCGGGGGGCACAAAGCCCGGCACCAGTTGCCCATTGGGCAAAATAATTGCTGGCGTGCCCTGTACGCCCAGCGCCTTGCCCAGATCATACTGCCCCGCCACAGGATTGTCGCAGTCTGCTGCGCTGGAAATAGCCTCGCCCTCTTTGGCTTGAGTCATCGCTTCGCTGCGATTATCCGAGCACCATACCTGCTGCAGCGTGGTGGCAGCTTGGCTGCCCATGCCCGCACGGGGAAACGCCATATAGTGAACGGCGATACCACGCTCATTCAACTCCGGAATGGTGTCGTGTAACCGCGCGCAGTAGGGGCAAGTAGGATCGGTAAATACCGTCACTGTTGCTTTCGGTTCATCGGCACCGCGGAAGATCACTAGCTCACTCTCAGGCACTGCCGACAACGCATCTGCACGCTCTTGGTTCTGCTCTTGCTCGGTTAAGTTGACCAACCCGTCGGGTGCGTTTTCATATAGATCGCCGACCAGGAAGTGGCTGCCGTCTGCATTGGAGTAGAAAGATTCGCCGTTCTCCAACCGCACGTGATAAACGCCATCCATAGGCGTTTCGGTGACCGCTTCCACGGGCATCGACTGGCCATTGACGCTAAGCGATTCAGCCAAACGATCTGCCACGTCGTCAGCCTGTGCAGCGGAAGGTAGCAGGCTGGCAGTTAGCAAACACGCCAGCATCGAGGAAGGTGTCAGTAAAGGTAGTGTTACAAAACGGCGTTGACGCATCATCAATTCAACCTCGTGGGTGATGTTCAGCATGTAGGCTTTCCAAGCGCGCCTGGGCTACATGGGTATAAATTTGGGTCGTCGACAGATCGCTATGACCCAGCAGCAGCTGTACGACCCGCAAATTGGCCCCATGATTCAATAAGTGGGTGGCAAATGCATGGCGAAGCGTATGGGGCGACAGTGGCCGGGTAATCCCTGCCGTTATGGCATGCACCTTAATCCGGTGCCAAAAGGTTTGCCGGGTCATGGCTTTGTTTCCCCGCCCGGGAAACAGCGCGGGGCGTGTTGGGTCGCTCATCAGCGCCAACCGTGCAGTCTGCATATAGTGCGCCAGCCAATCTGCGGCCTCTTCGCCCATGGGAACCAAGCGGTCTTTATCGCCTTTACCGCGCACCCTAACCACGTTTTGGCGCAGGTTGACCGCATCGCCGGTGAGTCCGACCAATTCAGATACCCGCAAGCCACAGGCGTACAGTAGCTCCAGCATGGCACGGTCACGAACCCCCAAAGGAGTCTCCGTATCCGGCGCTAAGAGCAGACGTTCAACTTCGTCCTCTTCCAAGGTATTAGGTAAGCCGGGTATGACCCGCGGCAGCTTGATGTCGGTAAGGGGGTCGCTTTCCACTTGGTTGTTGAGACGCCCCCAGCGGTAGAAGCTGCGTAGAGTCGACAGCAGCCGGGCATTACTGCGCAGTTGATAGCCCTCCTCCCGGCGGCTGGCCAGCCACTCACTGAGGCGCTCCGGCGGCGGCGCCAAGAGGGCTTCGCCGTGACTCTCCAAGTGGGTTTGCCAGGCGGTTAAATCACGCCGATAGGCGGCTAACGTATGATCGCTGGCGCCCTGTTCAAGCCAGAGAGCATCTAAAAATGTATCGATAACGCTCATACGTTAGTCACCTCAAACCGCTTTTATTGAGCGGCATAAACAAAACCCCGCCCCGCAAAGCGGTGACGGGGTCTTGGTATCCGGACGCAACATCTGTTCGAGAACAGCGTGCGCCCGAGGAGCAGTGGCGTTTAAGCCAGCTTTTCCTTGATACGTGCAGAACGACCGCTGCGCTCGCGCAGGTAGTAAAGCTTGGCTTGACGCACGTCACCACGACGCTTGACTTCGATCGAGTCAACCAGCGGGCTATAGGTTTGGAAGGTACGCTCAACGCCAACGCCGTGAGAAATTTTACGCACGGTGAAAGCGGAGTTCAGGCCACGGTTACGCTTACCGATGACTACACCTTCAAACGCCTGCAGACGCTCGCGAGTACCTTCTTTTACTTTTACCTGAACGACAATGGTGTCGCCGGGGGCAAAGGGAGGAATTTCTTTGCCCATTTGCTCAGATTCGATCGCCTGGATCACTTTGCTTTTACTGCTCATCATCATACTCCTGAATAACGTGTTGGCTTGACCGCTCAATCATGGGTGGCGGAAGCCGTGATCCCGGCGCTCGAAACGAGCTACGCGGGAGTCGTTATGGGTGACACAGGTGCGCATACGCCCTGCACCGCCGCTCTGGCCTACTCAGTTTTAGCTGACAGAGCGTGTTCCTCGATAAACTCGTTCAACAGCTTACGCTGCTCGGCATCTAACGATCGCCCTTCCAACAGGTCTGGACGACGCTGCCATGTACGCCCGAGTGACTGCTTTAACCGCCAGCGCTTGATGGCTGCATGATTACCGCTTAACAGCACATCCGGCACTTGGCGCCCGTCGATGGCTTCTGGACGGGTATAGTGCGGGCAGTCTAACAGGCCGTCATTAAACGAGTCTTCGATAGCGGAATCCTGATGACCCAGTACACCGGGGATCAGCCTTGCCGCTGCATCAATCAGTACCATCGCTGGCAGCTCACCGCCGCTCAACACATAGTCGCCAATCGACCACTCTTCATCAATGTCACTCTCCACCACGCGTTCATCAATGCCTTCATAGCGCCCCGCCACAACCACTAAAGGCCCGGCGGAAGCCAGTGCTTGAACGCCCTGCTGATCCAGCTTACGCCCCTGGGGTGAAAGGTAGATCACCGTCGGCACTAAGCCGGTGGCTTTCTGCGCCCGCTCCCGGGCTGCAAAGATCGCTGCACGCAGGGTGTCGACTTTCATCAACATGCCTGGACCACCACCATAGGGGCGGTCATCGACGCTGCGGTGGCGGTCAGTGGCGTAATCCCGTGGATTCCAAAACTCCAGTGCAATACGCTGCTTCTCTACCGCTCTGCCGACCACGCCCTGTTGCGTTAGCGCGTCAAACATCTCGGGAAACAACGATACAACGCCAATCCACATCGCTGGGCCAATCCACGTTGCAGGCACTGCTGCTTCGCTCGCCGTTTCCGGCGCGTTGCCACTATCCAACTCAGCTGAGTCGGTAGATGCATCATTGCTCAAACTGTTCATAAGTTTGGTCAAAACTCAGGATCCCAATCGACGACCATACGGCCCTCTTGGGAACTGATTTCGATAATGACGTCGTCTGGCAAAAATGGCAGCAGTCGCTCGCGCTTGTCGATTGAGTCTGAATCGCCGCGAATCACCATGACATCGTTGGCGCCGGTTTCAAACAGGTAGCTTACCCGTCCTAGCCGTTCGCCGGCCTGAGTGAAGACCGCCATGCCTTCAAGCTCATGCCAATAATACTCATCGTCGGAAAGCTCAGGCAGCGCCTCTTTGGGCATCAGAATGTCCGTTTGGGCTAATGCTTCCGCCGCACTACGGTCATCGACCCCTTCAAGCTGCACCACAAGTCCTTTGCCCTGCCGACGCCCTTGAACAATGCTTATGCGCTTCAGGGCTTCACCTTGGCGCACCCACCATTCCGGGTATTCAAGAATGCTGTCCATTGGGCTAGTGTAGGAGTACACCTTGAGCCAACCTTTCACCCCATAAGGGCTAGTCAGCTTGCCTAGCACCACATGCGTGTCGTCAGTTTGGCTTATTTCAAAACGCGTCATCGACGACCTCAGCTACCCAGCACTCACTTTCTCACACAATAAGCCTTAGACAACAAGACTCAAAATCAGGCTTAAGCCTGTTTGCGTGCTTCTTTTACCAGCTCAGCAACACGACCAGACAGCTGGGCGCCTTGGCTCTGCCAGTGAACAACGCGGTCTAGGTCGACGCGCAGACGCTCTTCCTGACCACGGGCAACCGGGTTGAAGAAGCCGATACGCTCAATGAAGCGACCGTCGCGAGCGTTACGCGAGTCGGTAACGGTCAGGTGGTAAAAGGGACGCTTCTTGGCGCCACCACGGGCCAAACGAATGGTAACCATACGATAACTATCCTTCGGTTGAGGTTACGAGAGTGTGTTTATAGCGCTAACCGCTATCGGAACACTCGTCGTGCTGTTTTCTTGGCGCTAAACTGGCACACAGCCACATAAAAGCGGCTTGCATGACTTTTTTAGCACCATAAAGGCCTTCATTGAGCGCTGCTACTGCTACGTTTTGACGTATTTGGGCAGCACCCACGCATGAAGAGGCCGCATTCTACGCAAATGCGCTCGGCTTGGAAAGCCTGTCAGCCAGAAAACTGATAGGTCGTCAACCTCACCAAGCGCATCAGCACTTTACCATCGGCGTCTTAGCGTCGCGGTAAACCACCGGGGCCGCCCATGCCACCAGGGCCTCCCATTCCACCAGGCCCACCTGGGCCTCCGCCGCCCATCATGCCAGACATGCCACGCATCATCTTCTGCATGCCGCCCTTCTGACCTGCTTTCTTCATCATCTTCTGCATCTGCTTATGCTGCTTGAGCAGACGATTCAGATCGGGCACTTGCAGGCCTGCACCGGCGGCAATGCGGCGTTTGCGCGAGCCGTTGATAATATCTGGCTTGCGGCGCTCTTTAGGCGTCATGGAGTTAATCAGCGCCTCCAGCTTGCCCAGCTCTTTCTCAGGGCCGGGACCTTGGGCCATCTCGGCCATCTGCCCCATGCCGGGCAACTTACCCATCAGACCACCCATACCGCCCATTTTCTTGAGCTGCTGGAGCTGGTCGCGAAAATCTTCCAGGTCAAATCCGTCACCCTTCTTGACCTTTTTAGCCAACTTCTCGGCTTTGGACTTATCGACGGTGCGTTCGGCTTCCTCGATCAGCGACAGCATGTCGCCCATCCCCAGGATGCGCGAGGCGACACGGTCTGGGTGGAACGGTTCCAGGGCGTCGACTTTTTCACCGACCCCCATAAACTTGATCGGCTTACCGGTAATGTGGCGCACAGACAGTGCTGCACCGCCGCGAGCATCACCGTCTGCCTTGGTCAGGATCACACCGGTTAGCGGCAACGCTTCGCTGAACGCCTTGGCGGTATTGGCAGCATCCTGGCCGGTCATGGCGTCGACGACAAACAGCGTTTCCTGAGGCGAGACCGCTTTATGCAGCGCCTGGATCTCCGCCATCATGGCTTCATCAATCGCCAGTCGACCGGCAGTATCAATCAGCACCACATCGTGAAACTGGATTTTGGCGTGCTTGATGGCCGCTTCGGCAATGGCTACCGGCTGCTGGTCAGAGCGCGAAGGGAAGAAATCCACTTCGACTTCTTTGGCCAGGGTTTCGAGCTGGTCGATGGCTGCCGGGCGATAAACGTCGGCAGACACTACCAAGACCTTCTTCTTCTCGCGTTCGCGCAGGTAGCGGGCCAGTTTGGCCACAGAGGTGGTTTTACCCGCACCCTGTAGGCCGGCCATCAATACAACGGCGGGGGAACCCTTGAGTACAAAGCCGTCGTTGGCTTCGCCCATAATCGCTTCCAGCTCTTGCTGAACGATTTTGACGAACTGCTGGCCTGGCGACAGGCTTTTAGATACTTCCTGCCCGACCGCCCGCTCGCGCACGCGTTCAATGAATTCCTTGATGACCGGCAGTGCTACGTCGGCCTCAAGCAGTGCGCGGCGTACTTCACGCAGGGTATCTTTAATATTGTCGTCGGTCAGGCGAGCCTGACCCTTGATCGACTTTAACGTCTGGGAAAGACGCTCACTTAGATTCTGGAACATGGGGCCTCTCTGCCTCCGTCACTGCCGTCGGCGCGCACGCCCTGGACTAATTAGTAAAAAGATTATACGCGCTCATGCTTTGAGTCTCCATGGGGTACATTCAGCACCCCTGGCTATTTTCGTACGCCCACCCCGCTGGGCGACGCCGCTTGGATTAGTTATAGTAGTTGGATAGATTCTCGTCGTAATCACACTTAATTCGTTTATTTATTCACAGCAACGCGCTGCAAGGCGCACGGATAGCATCATGCAGGCGCTCCCTTTCGCCACGATTGCTTTTGTTCTTTATGTTGCCGCGGCCATTTGGCAAGGCATGACGCTGTTCCGGCGTGTGCCGCCCCGCCAGGGTATGGTGCGCCTGCTCGCTGTGCTGGGCTTACTGCTGCACATTCCTGTGGTGATCAAATTAGTCGGCCAATCCCCTGGCCTACTGCCCGGCTTTACCACCAGCGCCACATTGCTGATGGCGGTCGCGGTCAACGTCGTGCTAGTTGCCAGCCTGTTTAAACCGGTGCTTAACGCCGGGATTGTACTCTTCCCGCTGGCGGGTATTGCGTTACTCGCCGCCACTTGGCTGCCGAATCAGGGCGGCCATACCGGGCTTACACCGGGCATTTTATTGCATGCGATAAGTTCAGCGCTGGCGTTTGCCGTGCTGGCGATTGCCGCCGTCCAAGCGGTGCTGGTCGGCCTACAGAACCAGGCGCTGCGCCATCATCATATTCGCGGCATTGTGCAGTCGTTACCGCCGCTCACCACGATGGAGCGAGTACTTTTTGAACTGGTATGGGCGGGAATTATTTTATTGACGCTCTCCATCGCGAGCGGGCTTATTTTTCTGGACAACTTCTTTGCCCAGCACTTGGCGCACAAAACCGTACTCTCGCTACTGGCCTGGGTAATTTTCACGACCCTGCTGGTTGGTCGTTATCGCTTTGGTTGGCGCGGCATGCGTGCCGTGCGCTGGACACTGGGCGGTTGCGGCCTGCTGGTGCTGGCCTACTTTGGCAGTAAGTTCGTACTTGAGATTGTACTCAATCGATAACGGCTCAACCGCTAACGGGGCATTAACACGCCTTTGGTTGTCTTGACACACTACTCGCCACCTTCTACAAATCGAGCCTAACCCGCCACAAAGGACTTTTCGACTTGAGCGACGACTTCCCCCTGGGGTTACTGTTCGGCCTGCTAGCCTTACTGATACTGCTTTCTGCGTTTTTCTCCAGCTCTGAAACCGGCATGATGTCGATTAACCGCTACCGCTTGAGCCATCAAGCCAACAGCGGTGACCGCAGAGCCAAACGGGTCATGCGCCTGCTCACCCGCCCAGACCGCCTGATTGGCGTTATCCTGATCGGCAACAACTTCGTCAACAACCTGGCAGCCTCAATTGCGACCATTATCGCCATTCACTTCTTCGGCGACGTATCTGGGCCTGCAATTTCTACTGCTCTATTGACCATCACGATTCTTATTTTTGCCGAAGTAACGCCGAAGACCTACGCCGCGATTAAACCCGAGCGGATCGCCTACCCGACCTCCTACGCCCTTGAGCCGCTGCTAAAGCTGCTCTACCCGCTCGTATGGCTGGTTAACGTGATGTCTAACGGCCTGCTCAGGTTGGTGGGCGTTAAAAGCGTTGATAACGGGGGCGATAGCCTGACCCGTGATGAGCTGCGCACGGTGGTTCACGAAGCGGGCACGCTGATCCCCTACCGCCACCGGGCAATGCTGCTATCGATTCTCGATCTTGAGAACGTCACCGTGAACGACATCATGGTGCCGCGCCACGAAGTGTTGGGTATCGACCTGGATGATTCGCTCGAAGATATCTTGACCCAAATTCGCACCAGCCAGCATACCCGGCTACCGGTTTATAAAGGCGATATCAATAATATTATCGGCATGCTGCATCTGCGCAACGCGGCACGCTTTCTCTCCCGGGACGAAGTTACCAAGGCATCGATTGTTCAAGAGGCACGGGAGCCCTACTTCATTCCCGAATCCACGCCGCTACATACCCAACTGCTCAACTTTCAAAAGCAGAAGCGGCGTATCGGCATTGTGGTGGATGAGTACGGCGACGTAGAGGGTTTGGTCACCCTGGAAGATATTCTGGAAGAGATCGTGGGCGAGTTCACCACCGATGTCTCTGAGGATGAAGAGATTCACCAGCAGGATGACGGCAGTCACGTGATTGAAGGCACCGCCAATATTCGTGAGATTAACAAGATGCTCGGCTGGCAGCTGCCTACCGATGGCCCCAAAACGCTCAACGGGTTAATTCTTGAGCACCTTGAAGCTTTTCCAGAAGGCCCAGCATGCCTACAAATCGGCAATATGCGCATGGAGATTCTGGAGATCCGCGATAATCTCATTACCTCGGCGCGCTGCTGGCAAAAGCTGAGGGCGCCACGGCGCTAGTCAGTCATAAACGAATTAGCGGCGGTTAGCCAGATCCTGGTCAGCCGCCGCCTTTAGCGCCCTAACCCGCGCTTCGAGGAACCGCCGCAGCGCTATGTCATCGGCGTCCAGGCGGTTGATCGGGGGCCCAAAGTGCAGGCTCACCGGCGCCCGAAAGCGCTTAGGGCACTTTTTTAGCGCCTTGCCATCATGGTGAGAGGTCCACGACCCCCATAAGCCTGCCAGTCCTGCCGGAATCACCGGCACATCGTCCCGAGCGAGAATAGCCTCTAGGCCGCGCCGAAAGGCGTGAATTTCGCCATCAGGGGTCAATCGCCCTTCAGGAAAGACCATCACAACCTGCCCCTGGCGCAGCGCTGAGCTCACGTCATCCAGGGCGCGCCTCAGGGCGCCTGGGCTGCGCCGTTCAGACTCAATAGGGATTGCGCCAACCAGCTGAAACCACCATTTAAGCCAAGGCGAGTCAAAAATCGGTTGATCCATCACAAAGCGCAACGGCCGGGGGCTAGCACCGCCTAACACCAAGGCATCCATAAAACTGACGTGGTTACACACCACCAGCGCGGCCCCCTGCTTGGGGATATGCTCACGCCCATGCACCTGCAGCCGGTAACAGAGGCGCATTGAGACAAAAATCAGCCAGCGCAGCGCTTGGCGAGCCGCATTGACCCACCCAGTCACGTCGCCGCCTCACGATGGCGTAGGCCCGCCAGAATGGTACTCATCAGTTGATCCAGCAGCTCATCTACTTTTAATTGCTGCCCCTGCCAATAACCCAATCGCTCATTAAGCCCTAGTTGGACTAATCCATGAACGCTGCCCCACAGCGTACGCCCCAAACGGCGGGCTTCGAGATCATCCAGCGCTGGCTGGTAAGATTTAAGCGACGCTTCTACTTGAGTAAACAACGCTTCGATCAAATCGCTCTGGCGCTGATCAAGCTCGCCTTCTTGGGCCAGGGGATAATCAAACAGCAGCTGCCAGCGGTAACAATCCTGCTCGGCGAACCGCCAGTAGGCACGTGCCAGCGAACGTAACCATGGCTCAGGGTCATCGTCGATCAGGCTGGTAATGGTGTGCTGTAAACGCGCCAACGTTTCCACATTGACGTGCTGCAATAAATTATTGAAGCTGCCATATAGCTTCAATAGGGTACTGGGGGCACAGCCGACCTCTCTGGCCAGGGCACGCAGTGAGAGACCATGGACTGGCTGCTCAGCCAACCACTCATCACAAGCGTGCATGACCTGCGCATGGAGGGCATCGGGCGCATGCTGTCTAGGACGGGCCATGGCGATCTCTTAAGGTCAACGGCAAACAAGAAGGAAGCCTCACTGCGCTTTAGCGGGAGCAAGGGATACGATAGGATACCTTACATCGAACACTGTTTTCGACACTAAAACGCTACATTTCGTGCTTTATTGCCCGAAGTCCCCCGCCATCCAGGTACACTTCCACGACGATTCTGCTTAAGGAGATAGCTATGACGGGGCGATTGCATGTGCAAAATTTACCGCTGACCCGCTTATTGCCAACGCTAGCCACTCCTGAACCGTTGATTGAGTCGCCTAACCTAGCACCTCGTCGGCCAATCTCCGCTATTCGCTTAGAGCAGGGGCAGTACCGGCTCTCGTCGCTATTCTGGGGCCTGACGCCACCCTGGCTGGAAGTGCTGGATCATGCCCCCCACTGCGCCCGGGCGGAAACCCTTGAATCACGGGCGATGTTTCGCGATGCCTTTAGCGCTCGCCGCTGCGTTATTCCGGTAAGCGGTTTCTATGTATGGAAAACCCAGCCCCGCAGCAAGCAACCCTATTTGGTGACCCAGGTATCCCGGGCGCCGCTGCTATTGGGAGCACTATGGTGCCGCTACCACACCACGTTAACGGCGTTTACCGACTCTGCCGCACTGATCACCGTGCCTGCCAATCTGCTGTTATCGCCGTTAACCGACCGCCTGCCGGTCACTATACCCAGCCATGCGTTATCCGCCTGGCTCACCCCAGACACCGATACCGAAACGCTTAATTCACTGTTAGCACCCGCACCGTTGGAACTGTTGGGCGCTTTTCCGGTATCTAAACATGTCAATAATCCCGCCTACCAGTCATCGGCCTGTGCCCACCCTACCGGGTCGATGCTGCGTTGGGCTGTGTCACAGGAGCTGTAATGTTGCTATCCACTTGCATAACCCACTGGCGTGTTTTCCCGCAGTGCGCAGTGATTGGCGTTATCGCCAGCATCGCGTTAACGCCGCTGGCCTTCGCGGCCACCGATGACGCCGTTGCGGATGCCATTGCTGACACGGTCACCCCGATCATTAGCCCCTATGACAGCCGTGATTACCGGGTTTTGACGCTCGAGAACGGCCTCAATGTGCTGCTGGTCAGCGACCCGGAGGCGGACAAGGCGGCAGCGTCGATGAATGTGCGAGTAGGCAGCGCCCAAGATCCTGATGACCTTAAGGGGTTAGCACACTTTCTAGAGCACATGCTGTTTTTAGGCACCGAGCCCTACCCGGAATCTGATGCCTACCAGCGCTATATTTCCAATAACGCGGGCTCTCACAACGCCTTTACAGCGCAGCAGGATACCAATTACTTCTTTGATATTGAGCCCTCGGCACTGCCGGGTGCACTGGATCGTTTCAGCGAATTTTTCCTCTCACCGCTGTTTAACGCCGACCACCTGGAGAGCGAGCGCAATATCGTTCACTCGGAGTATATGGCGCGTATTCGTGATGAGTCCCGACGCGAAAACGATGTGCTCAACCAACTGCTCAACCCTGACAATCCCACCACCGGATTTGCCGTGGGTAGCCGGGAAACCTTAGCCCGCCCGCCTGAAGGCGAGGCAACGCTACGCGAGCGAGTAATCGATTTCTATCACCAGCATTACGACGCCAATGTAATGAACCTGGCGATTGTGGCACCACAGCCGTTGGATCAGTTGGAGGAGTGGATAGCCGAGCGCTTTGCCGATATTCCCGACAACGACTTAAGCGTGCCGACGATTGACGCGCCGCTGGTTGATTCAGACACGCTCCCCCGCTATATCGAGCGCCAGTCGCTGCAGGATCGTCGCCAGGTGAATTTCTACTTCCCGGTGCCCGACCCCACCGACGATTACCGCACAAAACCGACCCAGATAATTGCCCACCTGCTTGGCGATGAAGGTGAAGGTAGCCTGTTAGCGGTACTGCGTGATGCAGGATTGGCCGATGGGCTTTCCGCCGGTGTGGGCCGCGGCGATGGCAACGAAGCACTATTCACTATCTCCATCAGCCTGACGCCCGCAGGCGCCGAACGCTTGGACGATATTGAAGCCACCCTGTTTGCCGCCATTAAGCAACTGCGTAATGATGGCCTCGCCGAATGGCGCTACGAAGAGCAAGCAAAACTCAATGAGCAGGCCTTCCGCTTCCAGCAGTATGGCGCCCCCCAGCAGGAAGCCACTCGCCTTTCTATGAGCCTGTCTCGCTACCCGGTAGAGGACGTGCAGTACGCGGCCTACCGTATGGATGGCCCCGATGCAGAGCGCCAGCAGGTTTATCTTGACGCGCTAACGCCGGATAACATGCTGCGCTTCTACTCAGCGCCGGATATCGAAAGCGACACTGTCTCCCCTTGGTTCAACACCCAATGGGAAGAGCAAGTGCCCGAACAGCCGGGCCAGCCCCTGAGCGGTTTGGCACTCCCAGGGCCCAACCCCTTTATCGCCAGCGACCTGACGCTGCTGGAAGGCCAGGATAAGCGCCCTAGCCTGCTGGTCGATACGCCATCGTTTAGCGCCTGGCATATGCAGGATGAGCGCTTTAACACTCCCAAAGTTGAGTGGCGGGTCAGCCTACAAAGCCCCACCGCCAGCTACTCCGCCCATGAAGCAGTGCTCACTCGGCTGCTAGCCAGTTGGCTCAACGATAGTTTGAATGAATCCCTCTACCCCGCGTGGCTGGCCGGGCAGTCGTTTAGCGCTTACCCTCACGCCAGGGGCATGACACTATCGTTCTCAGGCTGGCGTGATGGCCAAACCCCGCTGATTGAACAAGCCCTTGAGCAGTTAGAGAGCGCAGAAATCACCGACAGTGCTTTCGAGCGGGTGCGTTATCAGTTGCAGCGCGAGTGGCGCAACGCGCCCCAGGCGTCACTCTACGGTCAAGCTAGCCGCACGCTGGGCGAAGCTTTACTCACACCACAATGGTCTACCGCTGAACTGCTCGCCGCTAGCGAGCGCTTTGACCGTGGCCACCTGGAAGATTTTCGCCAGCGCTTTCTAGATGACCTGTACGTCGATGCCATGGCGGTGGGCAATCTGAACGCTGACCTAGCGCGTGAACAAACACAGCTGATGCGTGCCAGGCTAAAACCGCGGTTAAACCGCGACGATATTGCCAACCTCACCCCACTTGCAGCGAGTGGCGAGCACAGCGTGCTGCACCCTCACAGCTCTCGGGATGAGTCCTTGGTACTGCGCTATCTGCAAGGCCGCGATCAGACGCCAGAGGAACAAGCCACCACCGCGGTGATCGCCCAGTGGCTGGAAACGCCGTTCTACCAGCAACTGCGCACCGAGCAGCAGCTCGGCTACATCGTGAACGCCGGCTATTCGCCGCTGCTCGAAGCGCCAGGGATTGCCCTTATGGTGCAATCACCTGACGTGGAGAGCGGCACCATCGCCGAGCGTATGGATGTGTTTCTTGATGAGGCTAACCAGCGTCTTGAACAACTCAGCGACGCTGACTTAGCGCCTTATCGCCAGGCAGTTCACGACCAGTTGCGCCAGCGCGATACCAGCCTTGCGGGAATGGCCAATCGCTACTGGCAAGCCACAGCGTTGGAAGACGTGCGCTTTGATCGCCGCGACCAACTGGCCGAGCGGGTGCTAAACGTTAGCCTTGAAGATATTAAGGCCCTATGGCCATCGCTGCGCGAGCACACCCTGGATATACGCTTTAATCCAGGCGACGAACCCAGCGATGTCAGAGATTATCGTGAAGAGCGCTCACCCTTGCCCAAAGTGCGTGATGACAGTGCGTAAAGAGAACTCTCTACAGGAGTGACCTAAACGGGCACCGGCTCAGGCGTCAAATGCTTGAGCCGGCATCATGGCTTCCACGAACATCACCAGCTCTTCCAAAATCTGGCGCTCGCGATCCGTAAGGGTTTGCTGATTGTACTGAGCGATTTCCCGCGCAAACGCCTTGAGGGTAAAGCCCGCCAGGGCCGGATCATTGATCCGCATCCAACGAAACGCTTCCCACTGCTCGCGCTCTTCGCCTTCCAACGTGTCGGGATAACTGCGCGCACGAAAGCGAAACAACATCTCTTCCAAGCGCGGATCCTGAAACGCAAAGCGCTGCCCTACCAAATCCCACGGCTCCATCTCTCGTACTCGCTCCATCTGCTGACGGTCGGCAGCAGAGAAGAAACTGCCCGAGTAGAGCATTAGATCAGGGTCTTGCGGCGCATCGTCGTAACCTGCACTAAACACCTCGGCGACCTTAGCGGCGACACCGCTGGCATCGCGCAGGGCTTTCCAGTGCTGCCGACAGGCCACCACATCCAAGCCTAAGCGCGCGACAATGTTGCCATACTCACCCTGCTGAGGCCCCTCAACGTCTTTCAAGGCACTGGCGGGAAACACCACCGGGCAGCGGTTGATATGAATCACCTTTAGCGGAATACGCACCTCGCCTTCTGCTAAATCCTGCTGACTGACAAACACGCGCTCACGAACCTGCTCCGCCGACATACTCAGCATATCGCTGGGATCAACGCTCAAATCGTAAACGATCACCCCATTAGGGTTTGCCGGGTGTTCAGCCAGCGGCATGACTAACGCACTACAGCCCCTGCTGGCGGGATAACGACGGGAGATATGCAGCAGCGGTTTGGCGTTGGGCAGGTCAAGCTGCTTGGCCACCGCGCGCTTACCGCGCAGACCGAGTAAATAGTCGAACAGCTTCGCATTGCGCGCCTTGAGCAAGCGGGCCAACGCGATCGTGGCCCGTACATCGGCTACCGCATCGTGGGCCCCCTCATGGGCAATGCCGTTAGCCGCAGTTAAGTGCTCAAGCTTGAAGCTGGGCGCGCCGTCTTCGCGCAGTGGCCACTCAATGCCATCAGGACGCAGCGCATAAAAGGCGCGCACAACATCGATTAAATCCCAGCGGGAGTTGCCGTTTTGCCACTCACGGGAATAAGGGTCGAGCAAATTACGGTAAAATAGGTGGCGGGAGACTTCATCATCAAAACGCAGGCTGTTGTAACCCACCACGCAGGTGCCCGGCTCACTCATATGGCGCTGAATCTCGCCCGCGAATTCTGCTTCGGGTAAACCATGACGTTGGGCTTTTTGAGGCGTAATACCGGTGATCAAACAGGCGGCAGGATGAGGCAGGTAATCATCGGCGGGCTTGCAGTAGAGCTCGATCGGCTCGCCGATCTCGTTCAGGTCAGCATCAGTGCGCAGGGCTGCGAACTGAGCGGGCCGATCGCGACGCGGATCCGCCCCGAAGGTTTCATAGTCATGCCAAAGAAAACTGGCAGGGGCAGCATTGGGTGGCGCCATGAATAATCACTCCGCTGGGCAGTTAAAAGCCCAAGCCTAGCACACCCGCCACCCCTTTCGCCGCGTCTTCAACGCTTAGGGTTAGCTTTTGGGGAGCGTAACGTTCAGTTCAAGCACTGAGCAGTTGTCTTCGCTGTCCAAGGAAATTTGAATGGCGTCGTCATCCACATGGACGTAGCGACGGATCACCTCAAGCAGCTCGCGCTCAAGCATCGGCATATAGTCGGGCTGCCCGCGCTGGCTACGCTGATGCGCCACAATAATTTGCAAACGTTCTTTGGCTACCGAGGCGGATTTTCTGCGCTCACGCTTCAAGAACTCAAGCAGTTTCATCGACGACCTCCCCCGAACATACGGCTGAGCAGGCCTTTGCGTTGCATTTCATGGAAACGCAGCGGCATGTCTTCGCCGAGCAGGCGCGATACCGTATCGCTGTACGCTTGGCCCGCATCGCTGGAGATATCGTGGGTAACGGGCACGCCCTGGTTAGAGGCACGCAGCACGGCCTCAGACTCAGGAATCAAGCCCAGCAGGTTAATCGCCAAAATTTCGCGGATATCGTCGAGCGTCAGCATATCGCCGGAGGTCACGCGCTCGGGATTATAGCGAGTCACCAGCAGGTGCTCTTTGATAGGGTCTTCGCCCCGTTCGGCACGTCGGGTTTTCGAGGCCAGTAGCCCCAAAATACGGTCAGAGTCGCGCACTGACGACACTTCCGGGTTGGTGACCACAATCGCCTCGTCGGCAAAGTACATGGCCAACTGCGCACCACGCTCAATACCGGCGGGGGAATCACAAAGAATGAAATCGAAATCTTCTTTCAATTTTTCCAGAATCTCCGCGACCCCCTCTTGGGTCAAGGCGTCTTTATCGCGGGTTTGAGAAGCTGGCAAAATAAACAGATTCTCGACGCGCTTATCACGAATCAGCGCTTGGTTAAGCCCCGCTTCACCTTGAATCACGTTGACTAAGTCATACACCACGCGTCGTTCGCAGCCCATGATCAGGTCGAGATTCCGCAGGCCCACATCAAAATCGATTACGACTGTTTTTTTACCGCGCAGAGCAAGCCCCGTAGAGATGGCTGCCGCGCTAGTGGTTTTACCGACCCCTCCTTTACCAGAGGTCACTACAATTATCTTGGCCAAGAGTCACTTCCTTCTTGAAGTCGTTCGTCGCGAGCGCGAGTCAGTTGGCGCTCTGCGCATAACGGGAACGTCAATGTCATCAACATGCCATACTGTAACGGATAGCGTCTTCGGCGTCGCTAGGCATGTAGCACCAACGCAGCCTCATACAAATACATTAGCCCAGTGGCTTAATTTCAAGCTGTTCTTTTGTAAAGTGAACTTCTGCGGGCCGCCCCAGAAGTTGAGCGTCGATATCTTCAGAGCGTTTGTAATTACCTGCCACTGAAAGCAGTTCAGCCTCCAATTCGCGGCAGTAAATACCCGCTTGGGTATTGCCATGAATACCCGCCAGCGCACGGCCACGCAGCGCACCATAAACATGAATACTACCAGCAGCTAGCACTTCTGCCCCAGCATTCACCGCCCCAATCACCACCAAATCTCCATCAGAGGCACTTACTTGCTGCCCCGACCGCACGGTACCCCGATAAAGCCGCGTAGCGAGCGTTGGCGCTTCCGCCTCACTCAGTTCCTCCTCACGGGCAACTTCTTGCACTGGCGAGTTACTGACACTTTCAAGCACCCGGGCACGGCCCTCTGCTACCGGTGGAAACCACCCCAACCCCAGCGCCCAGGACGATTGGCGAACCGGCTCGGTGCCACCGCGTACGGCCACCGGCAACAGCTTATGGTCACGGCACACGGCACAAATGCGCTCAAGGGCTAAGTGGGGTTCATCGAGTTTTTCCACGCTGAGCACAACCGGTGTATGCTGAAAGAAAGCGGGCGACTGGGAGAATTTGCCAGCCAACTGCTGCCGGATTTGCTCCGGATCAGCACTACTTAGCTCCATGACGGTCATCGGCAACATGCCGCCTTTGAAGGTAAAGGCCACTGCGGCACTATCCACGTTAAGGCTCATGGCCAAACTCCCCGTCATGTTCAGATAAGATAAAGGTAGCGTACTATCACGCATTTCGTCGTCTAGAAACACTGTAGTCTAAAAACAGTGTGGTCTAGAAGCAGTGTGGCCTAGAAAATAGACGTTTATCACACCATAGTAAGGCCAAGCTAAGCGACAGCGCCGGTGACTGCAACCACTGAGCCACTTTTTTCATGCTACGCATTTCATACTAGCAGGATGATTCATGCACGGACTGTTAAGACGCCTGTTCGCACCTCGGTGGCAGCACCCTGACCCCGAGGTGCGCCGTCAGGCCCTCCAGCGATTGAACCCTGAGCAAGCAGAGCAGCGCCAAGCGCTGCAGTCGCTCACTCAAGATAGTGACAGCCAGATTCGCCTAGCCGCGCTGCTGGCCCTGGATGACTGCGGAGGCCTGGTCGACGCTTACTCGCACCACCAGCAGGATGAGGCCTGGTTCAATGCCGTTTGCCAACGTCTCAGCGGGCGTGAAGGCCATACCGACTTGCACCAACGCCAATCCTTGGTGGAGCAGATCGAAGAGCCGCGGGTACTGAGCGCGGTTGCCCTGCAGGGTGACAACCTTAATCTACGCCTGACCGCACTGAGCAAGCTGGGCGATGAGAATGATCTGATTCAGCAAGCTTGCCACAACGGCGTGGCCGCCGTTCGCCATCAGGCTGCCGAACGCATTGAGGGCGAAGAGGGACTAAAACGGTTGTTAAAAGAGGCCCGCCGCGACCGCCAGGTGGTGCGTCTGGCACGGGAACGCCTCAACCGCTTACGTAGCGACGCCCAGTGGCTGGAAGCGGAAGCGCAGCAGCGCGAAACACTTCTGAAACAGCTGGAACAGCACGCCCGTGCGCCCTGGGAACCACTTTATGGCGGCCGCTTTCGCCATCTTGAACGCCAGTGGGAACAGCTGAATCAACCGCCAAGCGTGGAGCAAGAGCAGCGCTTTCATCAAGCGGTGCTCAATTGCCGCAAGACGCTTCACGACCACGAAACCCAGGAGCAGGCGCGCCAGCAGAGCGACGAGCGCCGTGAAGAAGCCGAAAACACCCGCGAACAGCTGCTTGAAGGCATCGAAGAAACCCTTGATGGCTTGCGCCACGCCTCAGCCATGACCGTGCAGGATATCGACAGCCTGCGCGCCCAGCGCCAACTGCTAGGCCAACGCTGGCAGGGGCTTTCTGATCTCCATCCGCCCAGTGAGACCATGCGCCAGCGCTACACGTTGTCGATTCATCACTACGACCAGTGCTTAGAGGCATGGCAGCGCTGGTGCGCGGTAAGCGCCCCCATCGAAACCGCACTGGCCAACGGCGACCACGCTACTCTCGCCACGCTGATGAGCGAATGCCAATGGCCGGATGCCTTAACGCCGCCCGCGCTGCTCGGCCGTGCCCAAGCGGCTCTCAACGCTGAGAACACCGCACCCTCGCAGCCGACAGAAGACAACGCCACTTTAAAAGCACATGGCGCAGAACTCGACACTTTTGAGCACTTGTTAGAGCGCGGCGCCTTTAAAAGTGCCAGCCGTCTGCATCAGCGGCTAAAGCCGCGCCTTGAAGCGCTGGAAAGCCCAGCCGCTCAACCGCTCAAAACACGCTTAAAGCACTTAGCCGCCCGGCTCGCGGAATTACGCGACTGGCGGGGGTTTGTCGCCGGACCAAAGCGCGAGCAGCTATGTGACAGCATCGAAACCCTCGCGAATGACCGCCATATGGCGGAAGAAGCACTTGATCGCCACCATCGCCAACTGGTTAAAGAGTGGAAATCACTGGGAGATGCGGCGGCTAACCGCGAACAGTCTGCTCGTTTTCGCAGCGCCTCGGATCGCATTCACGAGCGTCTCGCCCCCTGGCGAGACCAGCTCAGCGAAGAGCGTGAGGCAAACCTTCAAGCCCGCGAAGCGCTGTGCGATCAGCTGGAAAACCTGCTGGCTCAGCCCGCCGAAGACGCCGACCCTGATGTGCTAAGGCAAATCCGCGACAAAGCTCGCCACCAGTGGCGGCACTACAGCCCCGTTCCCCGTGAACGCTCCGAGGCCGTTGGGCGGCGCTTTGGTATCATTCGCCATCAGCTACAGGCGTTGATCGATCAGCGCGCTGAAGCTATCGCCGCGCAAAAACGGGATCTGATCAGCCAGGTGAGCTCGCTGCGCAGCGATGAAAGCCAACCTCTTGCACAGCGCATTCACTTGACCAAACAGCTGCAGCAACAGTGGCGGGCCCTAGGCCGGGCACCCAAAGGTGAAGAGCAAACGTTGTGGAAAACCTTTCGCCACGAGTGTGATCAACTCTTTGCCCAGCGCGATGCACATAAACATGAGCAGGCAGCGCGCCAGCAAAAGCAGCTTGATGAGATGCAAGCCCTCATCGACGAAATGGATAGCTGGCAGCCGATTGAGGCGAGTGAGTCGGCCACGCTGGAGCGCTTTATCGAACAAGCCAATCAGCTTGAGCCGTTGCCACACAATCGTCGCAGTGAAGGCATGCAGCGGCGGATGAGTGGCATCGTGCGTGCGCGCCGAGAACGCTTAAACCGTCTGGCGGTTGCCGATACGGTTCAACAGTGGCATGCGATCATGCCATTAGTGAACGCTCACCTGGCTGCCGACCATCGCTACCTCGGCGAGGGAACACCAAGCGATGTGGACGCGCAAGCGGTTCTCGGCACCTCACCGCCTACCGCCTTTAATGAGGCTCATAACGCACGCAATCAACAGCGCCATAGCGTAGCGGTACCGCTATCAGACGCTGATCACGCTCGCATCGCCGACTCCCTCGCTAGGCTAAGAGTGCACCTCTCGATGCTGGCTTTGGGTAGCGTGCGGCAGAGCGATGAACCGCTGCGCTTGGCGATTCAGGTAGAGCGTTTGAATGAAGGCTTCAATCAAGATCGCAGCCGTGATCAAGAAGTGATCGACATCTTGGTCGCGCTATTGGCGCTAGGGCCAATGCCAGCCACGCTATGGAACACTGAAGTAGAAGAGCTGGATAACCTGCTTAGCCGACTAGCGCGAGTCCCGCTGCCTTAGCATTAGCAAGAAAACGGGAGGCTTATAGCCTCCCGTTTGCGCTCTCCTCTTGGGCTAATCACTAGCCCATAAACTGACCACCGTTGATATCGATGTTCGCACCGGTGATAAATCCTGACTCCTTATCGGCTAAGAAGGTAACCAGTCGACCAATCTCCTCTGGCGTGCCATAGCGCTTCACCGGGATTGTTTCCCGGATTGCTTCGCGCACTTTTTCTGGAATATTCATGATCATATCGGTGGCGATATAGCCAGGCGATACGGTATTGACGGTAATCCCTTTGGTCGCTGTTTCCTGTGCCAGCGACATGGTCAAGCCATGCATACCGGCTTTCGCCGCCGCGTAGTTGACCTGGCCAAACTGACCTTTACGACCGTTGATGGATGAAATATTAATAATTCGACCATAGCCATTCTCAAGCATCATCTCAATGACACTTCGGCAGGTGTTAAAAACGCTGTTGAGATTGGTATCGAGCACTTCGTACCACTGCTCGTAAGACATTTTTTTCATGGTGCCATCACGGGTGATCCCCGCACAGTTCACCAACACACTAATCGGGCCATACTTGTCGTGGATTTGGCGGGCTCCTTCCAGGCAGGCACTGTGGTCAGAAAGGTCGACACCCGACAATTCGATATTGCGATAGCCGTCGGCGTGCTGCGTTTCTAGCCAGGTCTTGGCCTTGTCGGGATTGCGATAACCCGCCACGACCAGATATCCCGCATCTGCCAACGAACGACAAATTGCCGTACCGATACCACCAGTTCCACCAGTTACCCAGGCGACGGGGGCTTGATTGGCCATTGACTACCTCCCTGAAATGACAAATGGCTTGGATCTCAAAGCGCGCACATTGCGCCGCAAGCCTTTGTGAATAAGCGCGACTGCGCTTGTATTACCCTAGTGCATAATTTTCTTGAACAATGCACCAACGTAAGCTTTTTGTTATGGCTATATAAAGCATAGCTGCACTTACCCCATGTTGCCGCAGGTCATAATCAACGGCTATAAGCCAAACGTGTTAATCACACTATTGACTTCGCCTAAAACTTCTGTAGAATACGCCACACGTTGATGCGGGGTGGAGCAGTCTGGTAGCTCGTCGGGCTCATAACCCGAAGGTCATCGGTTCAAATCCGGTCCCCGCTACCAATATTTTGAAAGGCAGATCAGTTACTTACTGGTCTGCCTTTTTTGTTGCCTGTCTTTTCAAATTCCTCTGTGCCCACATTGTGCCCACACCGTGCCCAATATTTTCATTGCCTCTGAAGATCAAAAATTTGCATGACCTTCAGGCACCTGACGGCAAATTCCTACCTCACAATTAATTTCCACTCTACGTTCTTAGTCGGACAAAGGCGCAGACTCATCATTAGCCTCCTTAACATGAGTTACCAGTTGCTCAATCTCGCAATCGAAGTAGAAACAAAGCTTGTCGAGATTATCAGTCACTGTGCTATGGCCTGGATGATTGATAATTTTCGATAACGTCATTCGATTGATACCTGTTTCTTTTGCTATCTCGCCAATCGTAATCCTGCGCCGTTCTTCAAATTCTTTCTCAGCGATCAGCTCTTTTAAGTGATACCGAATCATCTCTTTGTCCAATATGATCATAAAAATTATCAAATAGGTGTTGAAATAATCATTTGATCGTTTATATTTATAATCGAACGATTAAATATATTATCAAATGATCACTTGAGCGAGGAGATAGTCTCATGGACTGCACTTTTTTGACAACGGAAGAGCTCGCGTCGCGAATCAAATATGATGCACGCACTATCCGCCAGCAACTTAAAGACAGTGTGCTCATTGAAGGCACTCATTACATCCGCCCCTTTGGGCGTCGGAAAATCCTTTATATTTGGGAAACTATTCAGGAAGAAATGCTGAAAGCGACTCCTCGTCAGCAAGCAATCGCCATTCCAATGGCTAACGGAGGAGTATGCCATGGGTAAGGTTCGTGCCCGCCGAGAGAGCAAGAAGCTTTTTATCGACTTCAGGTATGACGGGCAACGTTTTCGTGAACAAACGCTTCTAGACGACAACGCAAAAAATCGTAAGCAGTTGGAACAGCTATTACAGCGCATGGAAGCAAAAATGCTGCTCGGCGAATTCAATTATGCAGAGTTCTTTCCTAATAGCATCAACTTGCAGAAACTGAAGACCCATCAGCCTACCAATACAGCTGAGCCTCAAGTTGTCAGCGATTTAGACACACCGCTCTTCAACGATTTTTCTGATCAGTGGTTCGACGAAAGCAAAATCCAATGGCGTGCCTCTCACGTACGCAATGTGAGTTCGATCTTGGATAGCTCGTTGAAGCCAGCGTTTGGGAAAAAGCCCATCGGAGATATAACTAAGGCCGACATCATGGCGTTCCGCACCAAACTAGCCAAACGCAAGGGCCGTGGTACCACAGGGCTGGTTTCGTCCAAAACGATCAACAGCCATATGTCCATATTGCGTATGGTGCTCGATGAGGCTGCCGAGCGTTTCGATTTTGAGTCCCCGTACAAGAACATCAAGCCGTTAAAGCTGCAGAAGACGCATATTGAGCCGTTTTCGCTACACGAAGTACAACGCATCATCGATAACGTCCGCTCAGACTATTGCAACTATTACACAGTGCGGTTCTTTACCGGCATGCGCACTGGTGAAGTTGATGGATTGAAGTGGAAGAACATTGATTTTGCTAAGCGAGAAATCTTGGTACGCGAAACATTGATCAATGGCAAAACGGAGTACACCAAGACCGATGGCTCGCAGCGTGAAATCCCCATGTTTGGTCAAGTGTATGACGCGCTAAAAACGCAGTATGCCGCCACTGGGCATATGAGCCAATACGTGTTCTGCAATCAGTTGGGGCAGCCACTTGATCACAACAATGTGACGAAACGCGTGTGGTATCCCTTGCTCCAGTCTCTTGGGCTAACCAAACGCCGCCCTTATCAAACACGCCATACTGCCGCGACACTTTTTTTGGCTTCTGGCGAAAATCCAGAATGGGTGGCGCGAATGCTGGGCCACAGTTCAACCGAGATGCTGTTCAAGGTCTATTCCCGTTACGTCCCCAATGCCACCCGTATGGATGGCTCTGCCTTTGAGCGTTTGTTAGGCAACACCACGCCCACTAAGCCCCAGAAGGAGCAGCGTCATGAAACGGCTTGATAACGTCCCTACTCACCTGTCTCGCACCTTCACGGGCACTTACCGCCTTACTGGGCGTGTGGTGGAGTTTGATAACGCGAAAACGCCCTTCTTAAAGCTGCGGCTAAGCGATTGCCTGGGGGATCAAATTGCGATGCTCAACTTGAGCAAAACAACGGTACCTGAGCGCATTGGCCACCTGGACTTTGTTACCGCTTCCGGAGTGAAGTGTTTGTCAGGCCAATTCATTCTTGATGAGTTCCGCAGGGCGTCCCGGGATGAAGTGACCTCTATGGATACCCTGCAATCGTTGCCACGGGTGTACTCCCCGGTGCCAGAGGTATTCGATAAGTTAGTTGCGACCGTTCAGTCGCTTCAATCAGAATGCCTTCGAGCGTTTTTGACGCGGGTACTGGAACGCAAGGATCGTCTTGAAGCTTTTTTGAATGCGCCGGCCAGCGTCAATTATCACCATGCCTACCCGGGCGGCTTGCTAGAGCATTCGTTGAACGTCGCTAACAATGCCGTGGCAATGCTACGTCTTAACGAGCCCGCTATGTCGCGCCTAATGCAGGAAACATGCTTTGTCGCGGGGTTATTGCATGATATTGGGAAGACCTACACCTACGACTCTAAAGGCAAACCGAATGCCGCCTGGAAGCTTTGCAGCCACGATGCCTTTACCTTAGAAGCCTGCGCCTATGGGCTAGCGTATTTGGATAAGCACGCGTCCGACCTAGCTATCATGCTACGGCATATTTGGACATGCGCGTCACCAGGTGCGCGCTACGGCCAGAAAGCCGCCATAACACTCGCTCGTTATATTCGTGATGCCGACGGGCAAAGTGCAATGGCCGATAACCAAATACGAGCGTTTCGTACCAAAAGCCACTGGGGCTTTAGTCGGCTTGGCCAAAACCTATTCTGGCGACCAGAAGTATCGGCCTTACAGCCTCAATAAAACCACATATTAAACCGATCTAATGCCGCCCGAAATTTCGCTCGGCGGCTTTTTTGTACACTCTATCTGAATGGTTTAGCGAAATTTTATGTAACACCACCTTACTAGATGAAAAATCCTTACTCAGAGCTCAAATTATCCAGTCAGGCAACCGGGGGGGCCTCCTCAAAACCCAAGTACAAAACCTAATGGTGTCTATGAAACTCGGGGCGACTCATTCCTATAAAAATTAAACTGCCTGGTCACTCTAGCCACCTGTTGCATTCATAAACCTCACGGTCTGAACCTCACCATCCGTAGTGAAGTGATGACGCTCAGGTTTTTTCTTCATTGCCGACACAATGCTCGACTTAAGTCGCTGGGAATCACCGGGATTACGCCGCATTACGGCGCGCAAATCTACCGAATGCTCGTTACCCAAGCAGAGTAACAAACGCCCCTCGGCGGTCACCCGGACACGGTTACAGGCTCCACAGAAGTTATCGCTATGAGGAGAGATAAATCCAATACGTGAATCGCTGTCGGCCATACGGTAATAGCGTGACGGCCCCAGGGTGGTCTCGGTGGTGGGCAAGAGCGGATGCTGCTCTTCTATTAAGTTGCGCACCGTATCGCTGGAAAGAAAGGTCTCACTACGATTATGCTCGCTGATAGCGCCTAGCGGCATTTCCTCGATAAAACTGATATCCACTTCTTCATCACGTGCAAAGTTTACCAAGTCGAGAATTTCGTCGTCGTTACGCCCCTTGAGCAATACGGCGTTGAGCTTAATCGACTGAAAGCCAGCGCGGCGAGCTGCGCGGATACCTGCGACCACCTGGCTAAGGTCACCTGTCCGGGTTAATGCTTTAAAGCGCTCGGGCTTGAGTGAGTCGAGACTGATATTGAGGCAATCAAGCCCACCTTGGCGTAAAGCATCGGCATGTTTGACCAGCCCTGAGCCGTTGGTGGTCATAGCCAGCTCGCGCAGGCCTTCCAATTCACCTAGTTTTTTCACTAACGTTAGTACGCCCTGGCGTACCAGCGGCTCCCCGCCAGTTAGGCGGATTTTTTCCACCCCCAGCTCGACGAAGGCCTGCGACAGCGTGGCTATCTCTTCAAGGGTAAGCAGTTGGGCCCGAGGCAGGAAGGTCATCTCCTCAGCCATGCAATAAACACAGCGAAAATCACAACGATCAGTCACCGATATGCGTAGGTAACGCACCGTACGGCCAAACCCATCGACTAGCGCACTCATTCTGAGGGCTCCTCTGCTTGGGCACTGGCGTTAACGGGTAGCCGAGCTATGAGCCCTTTCACCTCGGCGGAGACCTTTGCAATGGTTTCCTCATCATAAAATTGGCCCCGCCGCTTGCGCAGGCCGTTTTCATACAGCTTTACGTGCTCAGTGGGCATCACATCTGCTTTGGCAAGACAGTGGCTGGCGCAATGCATCTGACACCCATCAATGGCTACGATAGGCCGCCCGGAGCGGGCAATGCGTACCAGACTAGGCACACCACCGCCTACACCCGCAATACACGACATTTCTGCCTCTCCTGCATGGTCAAGACGCAGGGCAACACTATTGGCCAGTTGCGCAACATCAGAGCAGCCGGAGCAGGCATAAATCAGTGCGCGGGGTTTGTGATGTGAAGACATACCCTCTCCTATAAAACTAACGAAATCAGTGGCCACGACTACAAAGCGATTCAAGCGGCGAACTGATTGAGGGGGTAGTAGTGGTAAGAACTCCCTTCAGTTACCTGCGTGGCTGGGTTAATCATCAAATAGCCATGGGCCTGGCTAGCCGCGCTGAGCATATGCGAGCCCTGCCCGCCTGCTAACTGCGCTACGGGGACCCGCTGTGACCAATCCAGCACCACCCGTAGTAGCTCGCAGCGGCCCTGGGGGCCACGCTGGGAAAAGCCCGCTTTTACCGGGTAACGCTGCAGAGCCGCTACATCTCTACCTTGCATGGCATGTATAAACGGTAGCGCCAGCAGTTGCCAGCCCACCAGGGATGCTACGGGGTTGCCCGGCAGCGCTATTAACGGTGTGGAAGAGGAAAGCTCCGCGCCCAGGTAACCGAACGCAAAGGGCTTTCCTGGCTTCATCGCGACACCATGAAAATGCAGCCCACCGCGCTGCTCAATCACTGGGCGAACATGATCCTCCTCGCCTACCGAAACGCCCCCGGTGCACATCACCACATCCGCCACGGTTTGTGCGTGCTCAAAGGCTTGATGCAATGACTGCGGCGAATCAGCGATGACGCCTAAATCCAGCACATCGCACTGAGCTTGCGCTAGCAGTACGTTAAGCATGGCGCGATTGCTGTCGTATACCTGACCCGGTGATCGCACCGTGCCTGGGGCAATCAGCTCATCGCCGGTTGAGAGCAGTGCCACCCGCAGGCGCCGTTTGACGGTCACAGCATTTATCCCATGGCTCGCCAGCAGCGCAATCGACGCGGCATCAAGAAACGTACCTGCAGCGAGTAGCGAGGTTCCAATGCGGGTCTCCTCGCCCTGGCGGCGAATATTAGCGCCTACCACCAAGCCACCCTTGAGGTGTATATGCCCTCGCTGATTAAGTGTTACCCGCTCTTGAGGTACTACAATATCCGCACCCATGGGTACCGGCGCGCCGGTAAAAATACGCGCGCAGCCTCCTTGGGGTAACAGCAATACCCCCGCCCCGGCGGGCACGCGCTGAAGAACCGGCAGCCCTTCACCGCCAGGAGTAGCTTGGTAGTCGGCCAGGCGCAGCGCGTAGCCATCCATGGCGCTGTTATCTACCCCCGGCATATCAAGTGGTGCAACCACTGTTTCAGCCAATACTCGCCCCGCCGCTTGTTCAAGGGTAACTTCTTCTACTGCATCAAGCGGCATGGCGGCGTCGATAAGCCATTGGCGTGCATCAAACACGTCCAGCAAGCCGGGCGTTACTATCTCGCCGCACTGGCAGTTCATAAAGTAGCTCCCAATCCATTAGTCACCTGACGGCTGGCGCAACCGGGGACTTCAGTCAATACCATCGCCGCGAAGTTACATGGCCGAGTGCGGGCATCAAGCTGCAAGGCAATAATCCGCTCCCATGCCATGCTGCACGCCTTGGGCGAGCCGGGCATGGCGAAGATCAGCGTTCGATTGGCCACTCCCGCTAGGGCACGAGACTGAATCGTCGCCGTACCGATGATCTTCAGCGAGTAGTACCGAAACAGCTCGCCGTAACCCTCGATTGCCTTGTCGAACAGGGGTGTCAGTGCCTCAGGGGTGGTATCGCGAACCGTAAAACCAGTGCCGCCGTTAACCAGGATTGCGTGAATGTCTGGACGCGCGATCCATCCCGAGGCCACGGCGCGCACCTGGTAGATATCATCAGAAACGATGCGTCGTTCTACCAGGCTATGGCCACTCGCGCTCAGGTGTTGAACGAGCAGGTCACCACTGCCATCTTCATCGAAGCCACGCGTATCGGACACCGTTAGCACCGCAATACCAAGCGGAGTGAAAAGAGCATCTACAGGAACATGGGACATCAAGCCTCTCCTATTAGCTTTCCTATTGCATCAAACTGCCGCCAGCGTCGTCATCCAGAATAATCCCTTCGACGCCTATTTCGCTTTCCAGCGCCAGTAAATAGTGGCGCAGCGCGCGCCGGGTAGCCTGCTCCCGCAGGCTGTGACGCACTCGGTCGGCCACCTGATCGAAAGGTAACGCCCGCCCTTCACGCCGTTCGTCAATGCTCACTACATGCCAGCCATAGCGAGACGCCAAGGGACGCTCGTGAAGACCTTCGGGCAAGTGCTGCAAAGCGCGATCCAGCTCAGGGACGGTCTGGCCTGACACTAGCCAGCCCAAATCACCATCCATCTCTTTTGAAGGGCACGCGGAATGGTGTTGAGCAAATTCGGCAAACCGCTCGGGTATGGAATTGAGTTCTTTAAGCAGTTTCTCGCCAAGCTGGTACGCGTCGTCGCGGCCCTGGGAGTCATCGGGTGCCGCTGCTAGCAAAATATGCCTTACACGTAGCTGGGCCGGTTCGCTGAAGCGCTCACGGTGGGTGTCAAAAAAGCGTTGGCAATCCGCTTCTCCCGGTTCGGGCACCTCAAGCTCCTGTTCGAGCAAGGCAGCAATCGCCGCATCCTCCTGCGCTTCGCTGGCTTCCTGTGTCGATAAGAGACCCAGGACGTTAGCTCGCTGGCGCAGCAGCTCTCTAACCACTAAGGCACGGGCCGCCTGAAGCTGGGCCTCTCCCGCCGTTTCAGCGGGGTGATACTGCATCTCCAACGCAATCGTTGCTTCATCGATACTGGCGTCGCCGACACGTACCGGAGGCGGAGCAATGCCCCCGGGTAGCTGTTCGATATCAATCATCTGCATGGTATTTCTCCTCTTTGCATAGTCGAGCACAGTAAGTGTTTAGGCGCGCCGGCGGACAAGCTGATACCGCCGGGTAACATAGCCAAACGGTACGCTCCATACATGCACCAAGCGCGAGAAGGGGAACAGCAGAATGATGGTCAGGCCGAGGAAGATATGGAGCTTGTAGATCCAAGACACTTCCTGCATATAGTCCGCCGCGCCGCCGCTGAAGAAGACAATCGACTGCGCCCAGCTGGAGAGTGTCAGCATCATCTCGCCGTCCATATGCCCTAGCGAGAAGATGATAGTGACCATCCCCAGGCCCGCCTGAAACACGATCATCCCCAGGATCAAGGTATCCATAAACGTGGAGGTTTGACGTACCCGCGGATTAAAGATGCGGCGATGCAGCAGCATGGCACCGCCCACCAGACACATGGCACCGGCAATCCCGCCCACCACGATGGCTATCAATTGTTTAGTACCGGCATGCAGGAACGGTGCATAAACCCAGTGCGGTGTGAGCATGCCCACCAGATGACCGAAGAAAATCACGATAATACCGATGTGGAACAGGTTGCTGCCCAGGCGCATGTTCTTCGATGACAGCATCTGGCTGGAACCGGTCTTCCAGGTGTATTGACCATGATCGAAACGGAGCAGACTACCCAGCAGAAACACCGTGCCCGCCAGATAGGGGTAGTAACCGTAGATCAGATGGGTGAAATATTGCGCAATCGCGTCGTACATAGCGGTTCTCCTATTAACGATTGGCAGAAGAGGTGGGTGAGGTAGCGCTCATAATGCGAACGGCCTCGCTCTTAACGGTATTCTTGCGCTCGGCAAGACGACGGCCTTCGGCGGACTGCAGCGCGCAATCTTCGTCAGAGGTCGCCGAGAAGCGCACCGCTTCTTCTTCCCATACGGCATCCAGCGCTTCTGGCGTGTTATCAGGCGCTTCTTTCTTGACCTGGGGCCGATGCTCTTCGACATCCCCCTCGGCACCGATCAACGCCAAGAGTGACAGTGGCACCAGGGCGTGATCCGCCCCCCGCTCCTCCAGCCGCGCGGTGAGCAGCGCCAGTATATGGCGTATTTCGCCCAGCCAACGGCCGATCTCGGCGTCGTCGCACATCGAAAGGTATTCGAGAAATACCGGTATATGGTCCGGCAGCTCCCTGGCATCCAGCTCGAAACCGGCCGCGCTGTATTCGGCCATAAGATCGACCATGGCCTGACCACGATCGCGAGACTCGCCGTGAACGTGCTCGAATAGCAGCAGCGACGTAGCGCGCCCCTTATCGAACATGGCAACGTACTCGGCCTGCAGCTCAAGCAATTCACTCTCATGAAGTCGTTGGCACCACTCCATTAGTGACAACTTGAGGCCCGCGCCCAGGCGGCTCTCGGCATTGAGGATTTCGATGAGTTCGCCGCAGGCATCTTGCAGTTCCTGAGTTGGGTAATCGAGTAAGCGGGCCAGTACACGCAGGCTACGCATGCCTTGTGCTGGCTCGAACGACGCCTCTACCGGAGCGGCTGAGACAGACAATTGAATAGCGGCTTCACTCATGACGTGACTCCTCAAGTTGTGGCTGCGGGTCGAAGACCTCTACCGGTTTTACCAATACGCTGGTCTGCTTACGGCCGTTAAACAGGTTGGGCTGGCTCTCACCGTGGCAACCATCACCAAAGGTAAAGCCGCATCCACCCCGCTCGGGGAAGGCTTCGGTAGCCATTTCGCGATGGCTGGTGGGGATCACGAAGCGATCCTCGTAGTTGGCAATCGCCAGGTAGCGGTACATTTCTTCCACCTGGGCTACGCTCAGCCCTACGGCGTCGAGTACCTCGGCATTAGGGGCGCCATCCACATGCTTACTGCGCATGTAAACGCGCATCGCCATCAACCGCTTGAGTGCCAGCACGACGGGCTCCTCCTCGCCGGCGGTTAGCAGGTTGGCTAGGTACTTCACTGGAATACGCAGCGATTCGATCTTGGGCAGGATGCCGTCGAATTCCACATGCCCCGCTTCAGCGGCGGATTGAATCGGCGACAGCGGCGGCACGTACCACACCATCGGCAGCGTGCGGTATTCCGGGTGCAGCGGCAGCGCCAATCCCCAGTCGATAGCCATCTTGTAGACCGGTGAGGCCTGGGCGGCTTTGATGACGTTATCCTGGATACCATCCCGCTTGGCCTGGGCAATCACTTCCGGATCATTGGGATCTAGGAAAATCTCACACTGGCGGTGGTAGAGGTCACGCTCGTCAGGGGAGCTTGCCACCTCTTCAATGCGATCCGCGTCATACAGCAGCACACCGAGGTAGCGAATGCGGCCCACACAAGTCTCGGAGCAGATGGTCGGCTGACCGGCCTCGATACGTGGGTAGCAGAAGATGCACTTCTCGGACTTACCGCTTTTCCAGTTGTAGTAGATCTTTTTATAGGGGCAGCCGGAGATACACATCCGCCAGCCTCGGCACTTGTCCTGATCGATTAGTACGATGCCATCCTCTTCCCGCTTGTAGATCGCCCCGCTGGGGCAGGCCGCCACACAGGTGGGGTTCAAGCAGTGCTCGCACAGGCGCGGCAGGTACATCATGAAGGTGTTTTCGAACTGGCCGTAAATATCCGCCTGGATCTTGTCGAAGTTGGCGTCTTTACGCCGCTTGGCGAACTCGGTGCCCAGGATCTCTTCCCAGTTCGGGCCCCACTCGATCTTTTTCATGCGCTTGCCGGAAATCAGCGAGCGTGGGCGCGCCACCGGCTGGTGTTTACCGACCTTGGCGGTATGCAGGTGTTGGTAGTCGAAGGTGTACGGCTCATAGTAGTCGTCCATTTCGGGTAGGTCGGGGTTGGCGAAAATGTTCGCCAGCACCCGCCATTTGCCACCAATACGCGGTTCTATCCGGCCATCGGTACGGCGCATCCAGCCGCCCTTCCACTTGGCCTGGTTCTCCCACTCTTTGGGATAGCCGATACCGGGCTTGGTCTCAACATTGTTGAACCAGGCGTACTCCATTCCTTCGCGACTGGTCCAGACATTTTTGCAGGTCACCGAACAGGTGTGGCAACCGATACACTTATCAAGGTTGAGAACCATGCCTACCTGGGAACGAATCTTCATTTCACGGCCTCCTGAACGCTGTCATTGCCTTCACCATCCAGCCAGTCAACGTGTTTCATCTTGCGTACCAACACGAACTCATCGCGGTTTGAGCCGACGGTGCCGTAATAATTAAAACTGTAAGAAAGCTGCGCGTAGCCACCGATCATATGGGTTGGCTTGGGGCAGACACGGGTGACCGAGTTGTGAATACCACCCCGCGTGCCGGTGATCTCAGAGCCGGGGACATTCACGTTGCGCTCCTGAGCGTGGTACATCATCACCATGCCCGCTTTAACCCGCTGGCTGACCACGGCCCGTGCCGCAATCGAACCGTTGGCGTTGTAAACCTCGATCCAGTCGTTATCCTCAATCTCGATTTCCGCTGCGTCCGCCTCGGAAAGCCATACCACAGGGCCGCCACGGTTGAGCGTCAACATCAACAGGTTGTCCGAGTAAGTGGAGTGGATGCCCCACTTCTGGTGCGGTGTGAGGAAGTTCAGCGCCTTGCTCTTGAAGCCGTTGTCGGCGGGCAGCGTGAAGCCTTTGGCCGCCTTGGTGTCGATGGGTGGGCGATAGACCAGCAGGCTTTCGCCGAACGCACGCATCCAGGCGTGATCCTGATAGAACTGCTGACGGCCACTCACGGTGCGCCACGGGATCAGCTCGTGAACGTTGGTATAACCGGCGTTATAAGAGACGTGCTCATCTTCGAGGCCGGACCAGGTCGGGCTGGAGATAATCTTGCGCGGCTGGGCGACGACATCGCGAAAGCGGATTTTTTCGTCATGCTTGGGCCTTGCCAGGTGGGTATGGTCGCGCCCGGTAATTTTGGAGAGTGCATCCCACGCTTTTACTGCCACGGCGCCGTTGGTTTCCGGTGCCAGGGTCAGAATCATCTCGGCGGCATCGATCGCGCTGTCGATCAACGGGCGCCCTTTATGCGGGCCATCCAGCTTGCGATGGTTGAGTTTGCCCAGCAGTTCGACTTCAGCATCGGTATTCCAGGCGATGCCCTTGCCGCCGTTACCGATGCTTTCCAGCAGAGGCCCAACAGAGGTGAAGCGCTCATAGGTTTCAGGATAGTTACGTTTGACCTCAATCAGCGATGGCATGGTCTTCCCAGGGATCGGCTCGCATTCGCCTTTTTTCCAATCCATCACCGCTGGCTGGGCCAATTCTCCTGGCGAGTCGTGCTGCATCGGCAGCGTGACCAGATCGGTCTCCTCGCCCAGGTGGCCTACACACACCTTGGAAAACGCCTTAGCAATACCCTTGTAAATATCCCAGTCGCTACGCGATTCCCAGGCCGGGTCGGTCGCCGCTGTCAACGGGTGAATAAATGGGTGCATATCGGAGGTATTGAGATCGTCCTTCTCGTACCAGGTCGCCGTGGGTAGCACGATGTCTGAGTAGAGACACGTGGTGGACATACGGAAGTCCAAAGTCACCAGCAGGTCGAGCTTGCCTTCCGGCGCCTCGTCACGCCACACCACTTCTTCGGGCTTCTGGCCGCCGAAGTCGCCAAGATCCTTGCCCTGAATACCGTGTCGAGTACCCAGCAGGTACTTGAGCATGTACTCATGGCCCTTGCCGGAACTGCCCAGCAGGTTGGAACGCCAGATGAACATATTGCGCGGGAAGTTCTCAGGCGCATCCGGGTCTTCTGCAGCAAAGCGCAGTTCACCGCTCTTGAGCTGCTGAACGGCATAGTCGGCGGTAGACATGCCCGCCGCTTCGGCTTTTTTCGCCAGGCGCAGCGGGTTAGTGTCCAGCTGAGGTGCTGACGGTAGCCAGCCCATACGCTCGGCACGCACGTTAAAATCAATCAGGCTTCCCGGGTAGTCCTCAACCTTGGCCAACGGCGAGAGGATTTCCTTGATTTCCAGCTTCTCGTAGCGCCACTGGGAGGAGTGACTATAGAAGAAGGAGGTGGAGTTCATATGACGCGGCGGACGCTGCCAATCAAGACCAAAGGCCAGCGGGGTCCAACCAGTTTGCGGGCGCAGTTTTTCCTGGCCAACATAGTGAGCCCAACCACCACCGCTCTGGCCGATACAACCACACATGACCAGCATGTTGATCAGGCCACGGTAGTTCATGTCCATGTGGTACCAGTGATTCATGCCGGCACCGACGATGATCATGCTACGGCCGTTGGTCTTGTTGGCGTTGTCGGCAAACTCACGGGCAATACGGGTACATTGCTCAGCCGTTACGCCGGTGATTTTCTCCTGCCATGCCGGGGTATAAGGACGAATCTGGTCAAACGACGAGGCGCCATCGTCTTCGCCGTCTCCAACAAATCCACGGTCGATGCCGTAGTTGGCACACATCAGATCAAAAACAGTGACGGCCAGCATCTCGCTGCCGTCGGCTTTCTTCAGCCGCTTGGCGGGCAAATTATGAAATAGCAGGTCATCAGCGGCGCCAACACCGGCCCCTTTTACGTGCTCGAAGTGTTCATGTTCGATGCCACCGAAGTAGGGAAACGCTACCCGCGCGACGCTGTCGTGATGGTCAGCCAGGCTCAGTAGCGGTTTGATTTCAGTGCCTGCAGCGTCAAGCGACTCCAGGTTCCACTTGCCCACTTCATCACCGGTTTCACCCCAGCGGAAGCCAATCGATCCACGCGGCACCACCAGTTGGTCGCGGGTTTCATCCCAGGCAACGGTTTTCCACTCGGGGTTGTTTTCCTGGCCAAGGGCAGCATCAAAATCACTGGCCCGCAATTGGCGACCCGGTGCGAAGCTGCCATCTTCACGCACTTCCAGTTCCACCAGGAACGGCATGTCGGTATAGCGCCGCACATAGTCAGTGAAGTAAGCACTCGGGTTATCGAGGTGGAACTCTTTGAGGATGACATGGCCCATGGCCATCGCCAGGGCGGCATCGGTGCCCTGCTTGGCGGACAGCCATTCGTCGGTCAGTTTGGAGACTTCGGCATAATCCGGGGTGATCGAAACCGTCTTGGTGCCCTTGTAACGTACTTCGGTAAAGAAGTGGGCATCCGGGGTACGCGTCTGGGGCACGTTGGAGCCCCAGGCGATGATGTAGCCGGAGTTGTACCAGTCAGCGGACTCGGGAACGTCAGTCTGCTCGCCCCAGGTCATTGGCGAGGCTGGCGGCAAGTCGCAGTACCAGTCGTAGAAGCTCATGCAGACGCCGCCAATCAGCGACAGGTAGCGGCTACCCGCGGCGTAGCTGACCATCGACATGGCAGGAATCGGCGAGAAGCCGAGAATGCGGTCAGGGCCGTACTGCTTGGCGGTGTAAACGTTAGAGGCAGCGACCAGTTCGTTGAGCTCGTCCCAGTTACCGCGAACGAAGCCGCCCATGCCGCGAGCACGCTTATACTGTTTGGTTTTGGCGGGGTCTTCGACAATCGACGCCCAGGCGTCGACCGGATCGGGGTTTGCCTTGAGCGCTTCGCGCCATAGCGCCAGCAGCGGCTTACGAATCAACGGGTACTTGAGGCGATTAGCGCTGTACAGATACCAGGAGTAGCTGGCACCGCGCGGGCAGCCACGGGGTTCATGGTTAGGCAGGTCGGGACGGGTACGCGGATAGTCGGTCTGCTGGGTCTCCCAGGTAACCAGGCCGTTTTTGACGTAGATCTTCCAGCTGCAAGAGCCGGTGCAGTTCACCCCGTGGGTGCTGCGTACCACTTTGTCGTGCTGCCAGCGGGCACGATAACTATCTTCCCACTGGCGGGATTCGCTGCGTAGTTCGCCGTGTTCGTTGGCAAAAGGCTCGCGGGACTTGCGGAAGAAATTCAGCCGATCTATGAAGTGACTCATGGTCGATCTCCAGGCTCCTCGGAAATTTGCTAACCCGTCAGTGCGGGTTCCATGGAGTGGATTCTGCGTGATCGACAAGCGAATTACTGCGTGATTACCTCCATATACACCCTGTCTACCCCCAAGGTGATAGAGCGGCCAACGTAAAGGAATAGACAGTTGGCACTGTTGAAATTACACCGTCCGCGAATAACGGTTTTCCGTTGGC